>ENA-OREC01001383-OREC01001383.1-marine-metagenome-genome-assembly--contig:-NODE-1383-length-12172-cov-12.389996_pt1 | contig 12172 bp, 6 predicted proteins | sample MGYA00248626_ERZ508543 | MGnify/ENA primary metagenome ERZ508543 (study PRJEB26211, sample SAMN05518279) | marine metagenome | isolation source: Puget Sound, Washington, USA | host: Bankia setacea... | reverse complement strand
TAGGAAATACACAGGGAGTACGATTTTCACAGCTTGCATTGTGTATACCACGATCGTCTGCTGACATTTTCACACACGGTATACTGGAAAAATATTTGGGAGTCACGTGAAGACCGCGTAATAATGGAGTCCGCGTTATATTGGACCACGTTATAATGGAGTGGCTGTGTACTAACTAAAATAGACTCACCAATTCTTGGTTTCAATTATTCTGCAGGTGCCAAAATCTCCTGATGCACAGTGACATATTACCTTTTCACAACAGTTTATATATTATGCAGGAAATGGGGAAAGGAAGCATAGTAGCTTGAATAACAAAGCTGTTTTCATGACTTGTGGAAGGGGCATAACTGGCGAACAATTTTATCGCAAAAACAAACATGAATGTGTCAAATTAGGGAAATGATTTTAAAGAATATTTACACAAGTGAGCAACATGGCTTGTTATATGTGGAGATGAATCAATGGCTTCTCCTGAATCTTTACAAATAACAGAATTCTAAGATTCTTATACTTCATGGTCAATTGTCATTTGATGACTGAAAGTTCAAGGACAGAGATATACTTTACATACTCTTTCTGGAACCATAGAGTGGTGTATTATTTCTTTTTCTAATCAGGACAGTTTCTAAGGATGGTAGCGGGATCAATTACAACACATCTTCATTCTTCAGCCAAAATTGCCCTTCAATCATGCTTTGACAGAAAAAGCATACAAGGAAAACATTTCTCCTTCCGTATTCAAATTAATCAAGAATTAATTAATTAACAATGGTTATCATCAGATCCCAAACCATGTTGATTTCAGCTGTGTCTTTACAACAGAGCATGTTTATAACTGTTGTATATGTCATAAAACTACTCATGCAATTAAAATGATACCATAAGCATGAAAGAAGTAAGCAAAACTGCTTGTGATATAGGAAGGAAGACAAGCGTGTGAATCTATTCCACATGAACTATATTGATTTATTTTTTTAAAAATAACAATTGAACATACCTTTAAAACTGAGTCCGGAAGTTTCAGTTGACCACTTTGAATTTTTCTTAGTCGATCTCCTTTTGGATCCATGATCTAAAACAAATAAGACACAATAGTATATTGCATACATGTTTGTAACTAATAAAATATATTAATATTTTAAATAGCACATGGATGGAACAATCATACCACTATCTAGAAACTCATTAATAAACCTAGATTTTATTAACAAAATAAAGTGGAAGTCAGTTTTGATAAAAATCATTTTGCATCTTTAAAAACGGTACTTCTCTTCAGGGTTAATAGAGCTAGAAGATTTTTTTTAGAGACAACAGCTTCCCATAGTTGTCTTGACTTTTCCATTTGAAGGCTTATTCAGCATTTTTCTGTACATTGAACAGATAGAAGAATGCTTAAAGTGGCAAACAATCTAAAACCTTACCTGCTAAGATGAGAACTTCTTACTTTTTGCAAGTAAGGTGTGATCTCAAATTTTCCATTTTCTGAAATAAAAGAGAAGGACTTCATTAGAAAGCAGACAGAATTGAACAGAAAAATGGACTAAGTGTATCCCTGAAATTCACCAGTTGGCTGACAAAAGTTTGCCAATATGGCTTCGTTTTCTTCAGTAACAAGTTATGTTCAGCTGAAATGTTTTCTCAATTGGGGCAAGGAAGGTTTGCATTAGATCCAGCAAGCAAGCGACTTTGATGGAGTATATTTTAAAACTGTAATCAGGAGGTGTACTCCTGAAACTTGGGACCTGGTGGAGTTTGATTTGAAAACGAAACATTCACTGATCAGGTAGTAATTACTTAAATTAGTACAAGTCTGAGTAGAAAAAGGGTAACTGCTATCATTGCACTAATAAGCAAATAAAATGGTGCGTCGAGTCATTGTGTATATGAGCTTGTAATGGCTAGGAATTGTAATGAAATTGTATTGCACTGTTTTAGACTTAAATATTTTTTTAGATACAAATCCTCTATTATTGTAAATCTTTAGAGAATATAGACTAGAAGCAGCTAGTTGACAACTACTTTTCGCTTAGATTTAAAAGAAGAAAGCACTGGACTGGTAAGTCATCTTATGATTGTGGCTTTGAGATTTTGGCTGGTCACTGTAATGGTTTGTATCTAGGAATTGTATTGCACTGTGTTGCGGATACAAATTCTACTTTCAGCCGTAGCTAAAATAATGAGCGATCAGGGATTTTGATATTTTGTTTTAAATCCTTGTAATGCTACAACTCTCGCCCATTTAGACACTGGGTGAAAGTATATTTAGCAAAACTATGCATTTATAATGAATAATAATTATAAAAGTAATCCAAATGTACCTGAAAATGATCAAAACTGGATTGAAATTGTTGTTATGGCCTTTATTTACACATAAACATATTCTGGTTAACTAAAAGGTTGTTGCAGTGCACCATTTTGTATACATCTCAATTTTCGCAGACTAAATTTGTTCCCATCATCTGTTGTACATGCATTCTTGAGTTACCTCCACTTAGCAAAGTTGGAGCTGATATTGCCTTTGAGCAGGACAACATCAATAAATTATTAAATTTGTTTTAGGTTGTTTAATTGGAGATTTAATTAATGCATCTTCATCATCATAATCATCGCATTAAAATAGTTGCAATTTAAACAAGATGACAACGACCAAACTATTCCATACAATTCATACCGTTTTATACATATACACTGTCAGTTTAAAGAATTTGGGTCACTTGTGAAACTATCAATTCATTTAAGTGATTTATGTCATCTGAACATGTTTTTTTCCGCATAATGACATAAAAACGTATGGGTTTAATAGTGTGCATTAATGTTTTCATAACAATTTGAATTTAAAATGGAGATAATTTCATATATTGTGCTGTGGGGACCTTTCTTGCTGAGTCAGCTTGGTACTTTCAGCTCCGCTGGTGGACGTCTCGAGTCTGTCAAATTAAAAAGAAATTGTCAAAAGACTTGTTGACGGCTATTTAGGTGGACTACTTTCAGTTGGCAAGTCTTTCAGGATCCATTGGCAATTCTGGATGAGGTATACATAAACAAAGGCTTATGAATCAACTAAAACCCCTGCAAAAGTCATTAACAGCTGTAGTTTTATGTTTGGCTGGCTTTAGTGAGTGGGATTGCCAAATATGCACAAACAGCCAATTGATTCCTGGGCACACAGCCTTGCAACACAAATGTTGATGGATCAACTATAAACATGTTTTAGCAATATCATGGTCATCTGATTTTGTCAGAATATAATTGAGGTAAGACATCGGTGGTATATAAAGTAGTTTGCGACAGAAACCATCTAAATAAACGGGCAATAAACTAATTAACCTTAGCGACAAACTCAATACCCCACCACCCTATTTCACGCAAGAAAAATGGCCAGTCCGAACATGCAAGACTGTTTTATTTGAAAAGAATCTATGATGAATACATAGTAAGGAAGAAGTGGATGTGAACGTCGGGTCACTATTAGCTATATTTACCTATGAAGTGTTTGGAAAAGGGAACAGATACTTCCTAATTTAAGGAATTTCTCAAGGAAGTAGTCGATTTTGGCATTGCGCAGATGACGATCAACACTAAAACGCTTTTCGATTGGTCGACGATCGATTCGTTATTTCTCGTTCTTTTCCGTGAAGGATATGCCTAAACATATACCAATATTGGAAACCATTATTTCGGCTGACGTCGTCGTCTTCATAATCGTATATATAATATATCACGGACCTATACACCTGTTTATAGGTACGTGGTATAATTGTTTACCCTAATTCATTTTAGTTATGAAACAAACATTTTTGCTGATGTTAATCACGCTCAAATCCTTTCCCGGAGCCAGCCAGAAATGAAGGTAAAGTTTGTTGTTCAAGGACACAATGGAACATTTGATGGGGCCACGGACCTATAATCCGTGATTGGGCTCGAAATCTAGACTGTCTGACTCATTATTGTCATCATTATCATCACAGGGTTACCATAACATTTCTTTCCAAATGCCTGAGATTTTGTTATTGACATTTTCGAGCGGTGATGGGGTGAGTACGGGTGGAGTTTAACCCTCCCGTATAAGGTGGGTGATTGTGTTCCTCAACGAATCTTTTGAAAAGTTAGGCCCAAAAGAAAGCTTCTCCTGTAATTTCAGACGTATATATTTGTATTTTGAATTCCCTTTTCTCATGTGCTTTATTGTATACTTGTCAATGAATTGCTATGCTTTCAGATGATGGTAAAATATTGACCCTTTGGATAATTGAGCTATAACCTGAGTAAAATTTGCTTAAGCCAGTGATTGACCTTGGTGGCATGAACGCTGCTGCACATTGCTCTATACAAATAATTTCAGTCAGCTACAGTCAACCTGTTATTGTATGTTCCTTGCTTTCAAATAGATCAACGTTCACTATATATTAAGTGTGTTAAAGGTTCATTAACCGAGTAGCAGTGAGCTATTTTAAGATGTTACAATCTGCAATAAAAACTTGACCCATGACACTGGTAGATCTACAGCAAGTTTAAAGCAATCGATTAAATTTATTTCTGATGATGGCTGTGATTGTTCGATTTCATCGTATCATTCTGTGAATGCAGCCGAACAACATAGGAAGCTCTTAGAGGTAGGTTTATTCAAACGCTGTCCGAAAAGAGTGTTGCTATTCAAAACATGAGTCGGCAGAGCTATGCTAAGACTGCAAAGGATGATAATGGTTCGAAAGAACTGATGGATTTAAGAAATCGAAAATGCATTCGTTTGTATTTTAAAATTGTCCTGATAAATGTATTTATGTCGGTCTGGTATTTTGTTAACGTAAGGAAGTCTAGATGAAAAGTGTTTGTTCGTATTACTGTACATTACCCGACCCCGGGGGCCATCATAGCAATTATACTCATTTTTCAAGAAAAATAGAATACTGTCACTGGTTCGACAAGCTGATCATAGAAGGTAATGTGTACACATATGATGAAGGAACTAATCGAATCGTTCGTATCGGAGCTGCGAAAGATAGGCGACGCCCAATCCAAGAACGGGACATACCGATCAACCATGGCTACGTTCTTATGAAAACTAGTTCTACAACAATGCACCTGTAAATGTTACTGCATTATACACATATATGGGTTTACTGTTTACTCCTATGCTTTCTTGAAACTTGGCATAATTAAAGCTTACTACACAACCCAGAAAGGCGATTTTTGCTTATCAGAAACATTTTGAAACACTCTGAACACTTTAAATTATTTGATTCAATTATAAAACCTATCCTTTTGTATGTTGCAGAACTTTGGGGGTACCTCATTAGCAGTAGAAATAGAACAAGTCCAAGTTAAGTTTTGTAAAGAATTCCTAGGAGTTAATAAAACTACCAATGATTGTATGGTGTTTGGTGAGTGTGGTAGATTACCATTGTGTAGTGATTATTATGTTAAATGTGTTAAATATTGGACAAAACTGTTGCATATTCCAAACTTTCGTTACCCAAATAATTGTTATAGAATGTTAAAAGTTTTATATGATATTGGGCGAAATACTTGGCTTCGTCAGTAAAACACGTGTTATATATTCATGGGTTTGGGTATGTTTGGTTAGCCCAAAATGTGAGTATTGTAGCTATGTTCCTGTTCAACTTTAAACAACGTGTAACAGATAATCTTCGCCAAGGGTGGCTTGAAACAGTGAATACAGCACCACGTTGCTCTACATATAACTAGTTTAAGACTATGTTAAACCCTGAAAAATACTTAAATATAGATTGTTCATATACACTGAGAAAACAATTTGCAAAATAATATGTTCCAGTCATAAATTAAACATAGAGTTAGGCAGGCATATATGAACCAGTAGGGAAGACAGCCGTTGTTATTTTTGTCTTCAAAATCGTAACATTATATGTATTGAGGACGAATTTCATGCATTTTTTTCAATGTCTAATATTCTATGATCTGAGAAATCGATATTTGTATAGTTGGTATAATGGTAGTCCAAGTATTGACACTTTTATAAGTTAATGAGTACTGTACTTATTAAGAAAATAGTTATTTGTGTATGGCATGTTATGAACACATTAACCTAACATTAATGTTTCAAAGTACCTATTGCATTTTGTTTGTTAGAACTACCGTATATACTTTTTGGTATCAATACTATGTGGACACAGCTATGTGTGTATATATGGTTAGTTATGTGAATACTGTATGATGGGCCGGTGGTCTTTATGTACAATTAACTTCTAAATCTGAATCAGTTCCAAATTTGTGCCAGTTTGTGTACGAATTCCATGCATTTCTTGAGTACCTTATAGCATGGATTTATAGGTCCGTGATTTTAGCAGATACTGTGCGTAACAAGATGGACTACTCTTGTTGGACTAATTTAATTATTTCGTTTATGTTTAATATTGCAACATTACTCATTTAGTTGTATCAATTGGTTGTTATACGTCAAATTGATACGCTGTCCAGACTATATAAGTTATTTTGCCTAAACAGTTTTTGAACATTTCGTTTCAATTTTATTTAGTATGTTAAGTCACTGTTACTGTAACTGATAAATCAATATCAATGTTTCAAAACATTTTTTGGCAAGATCATCCTTTGGCGTAAGTTTAATAAGATACGAACACGCACATCTCAAGGTGATGTTCGTTTTCAATACACGTAATGTAACCATGGTTCGTGTTTTGTAACAGAACGACAACTCCGGATTGAGATTACGTAAAAGACATAACGTGCTGTATTAAGATTATACATTACCAAAAAATCGAAGTGTTCCGGTTAGAACACCCGGGCTATTCCGTAAGTACAGATTTGACTCGGTGAATTCCGAGCAACAAAATAAATACCACAAACAAGTTTGAAAGCTAATATCAGTTGTGTAAATGATGTAAAGAATATAGTCCGGCTAGTGAAGAAGATTTCGGGCTAGTAGTTTTCTATGTGGTAAGAGGGACATTGGTTTATAGGTCCGTGATAGCATAATTATATATAATGTGCGAATAAGAAAACGTGTTAAAGGGAAGCTACCCAATGGTGAGTAGATGCCGGGGGTTTAAAGTACCGGCATTTTATGTACCGGCTAACACTCCCATACCTACAATCAAGCGTCTGCATACGGACGACAAGGAAGTAGGAAGCAACAAATTTGTGTGTTTTTCACTGTTTTTCTCCGATTGTTAGCGTAAATATATGTGTTCTTTCGACAATATTTCAGTTTAATAAAAAAAATACAGTTTTGAATTCGCTAAAGTTCTGAAATTCACAAAAGTGTTGGGCTTATTTAAGTTTTAAGATTACCGGGTGCGTTTTTTCCACAAGGTTTATCAAGGTAAGTTGTTGACATGTTATTTCTTCAGGCTGACTCAAAGTAAAGCCTGAATTTTAAAAATGATATAAATTAACAATTGTGCGCATGAAAATGACTGTATTGCATTATGACAATATCAAATAGTTTGTTTGGAGTCTCTCTGTTTCCAACCAACTAACTGACAAAGACTGCACATTGTTGGTGGCTGATTTGTTTGGGACGCACTTATCTTCGCATGAAAGTGTGTTATAAACTTATGTCATGTTTGGGAGTTTAGCGCTTTGACAGCCATATTTAGGAAAGCAGAAGCGTACCCATACCAGCTACAGCACAGGGTTTCTGTGTTGTGTCAGTGAAATAAACATTGGAGGTCTAATTTAATCGAGTCATGCTAAATCACAACACCAAGATAAATATAAATCAATCAATGGGCCAAAATGTGTTTATCCACAAAGTAGAAGTATTTAAAATCAAGTATCATAATCATTATCAAACTATCAGTTTCCAAGTTATTAAACATAAATGCGAAGATAAAAAGATCAAACACGTAAAAGTTAGAATACATTCTCCAGTATCTTAACGATATTAAGATGCCAAAGACGTGAGCGCACCAAGACACTGCGGTGTTTTGAAAATGAAGAAACTGACAAAATATACACTAAGCATCTTAGTGTCTAATCTATTTTTGGATAGTCAACACACTATTTCCATACACTGGTATCTTAGCTGTCTTCATGAGATAGACGTTTAAATTTTCAAGTACTTTATAAATAAGCAAAACTTTTTCTTTCACACTTAAGCTATCTGAATAGGCAAAAATGCTACACTAAATTAAATTATTGATTGCCTTTAATGTGGGTAGGCTGTCATAAGTTATGTTTGCTGTCTTTTATAAATTATATCTTTGCAGCAATCTTTTTTTTAGTTTAAGTGTGAAAGAAAAAGTTTAACTTATTTAAATTACACTCAAATTTGTTCCTGGATCCATCTAGTACCACTCAATGTGGGTTAAGTTACTCAGTCAAGGAAACAACAGTTTTGATGGGGATTTGAACTTGGGCGTGACATGCATCGGTCTATTACTCTTAAGTGTGTGTTTTTTTACCTGGGAATTTATATTTTCATTTCACACAGTTGCACTTGCCTGATACTGTTGAAGTCCAAATAAACACTAGAAAGTTTTAGATTCTAAGTTCTCTTTTTGGAATTTTTGTTGATATAAAGGTTTCCTCATGCATTCCCAGTTTATGATCAAAAGGCCCGTGCAGTTTTATCTGTATTGAAGGTCTTACATTGGTGCCTTTAGATCTGTGACCTCAATACAGTGATAACCAATAAATCAATTTGCATAATTAATTGCACAAAACATGGCATTCTAAAATTTGACCTGCTTTTAAACATGACCTCAGGTTATAGATCACAAGTTGTCAAACAGTGTAGCAAACTTATTGTCCAGTAGCCTATTTAAGTTCAAAATTGATTAGATCTAACTATATGGAATTTAAAAGCAGAAGTGAATAAAGCAGTATAGCTATGTTAAATGCGATACATAAGACTTTATGTGTTTTATTAGTTCCTTTTATCTAAATTTCGATTTATCAGAAACAAAAGTCTGGTTTATTTGTATGACATTAAATTAATTCTCAAAAGCCTTTTCTCTTTTCTATGCAATTCAGACAGTAAAAACAATAAGCCTTCACCATGACTGGAGTTCTGTGGAAAAGCATCGGCTTAGATATGGCTGAATTTACCCAAGAATGCACAGTAAATGTTCACATGAACACAAGTTCAATTTTAAGTTAATAACATGTGTATGTGCTTCATATTATGATCATTAATGAAAAATATGGTACTTCTATCAGAAAGGTTTAGCTCTGGGATTAAACTAATTATTGTAAGTGGAGTATACTTTATAATCTAACTCAAAGTTGCTCTTACCGTAACTTGGGAAAAAATGCATCTTTCAGTACTTGCTAATTAGGTGTATTTGTGGAAGATACATATTTTAACAGCTTTTGCCAGAGTTGCATACAGCCAGGCCAGGTGACTGTAGCATGTATATCAAGATCTCAAGTAGCTAGTAGTGTTTTAAAGGAACAACAACTAAATAGGATGAATATGTTTGCATGCAGTACAATGGTATGACAATGCACACCGAAGGAATTCAGTAGTTTATTTAACCAGGTTAGTTTTAGATTTTAGATAAGTCTTTGTTTGTTGTTATAATTTGGTTTAAGGTTTCATTTTTACGATCTCATCTCTAAGATATTTTGAAAGATTTTAGTGTGTTAGTGGTCTTATCAATGATCTGAGGCGTATTTTTTTGTTCCTAAGTATTGTATTCTGTTCTACTATTGGTCAGTTTGTCGTGTACTGAGATATCTGTCCTAGTGCACTTTAATCAAACTGTCTCTTTGTCTTGTTGTTTAAGTGTCCTTTCAGATAGCTGAACTGTGTCTGGATTATCTGAAGTAAAGATACTTGAGTAAAGGGGTAAACTATGCTGCAGACCCTTAAACCATTCAGATTCTGATACTGTAAAGTATTTTGGATGAATTGTAAACATAGTGGTGGTGATGGGGACTGGGGAGGGGGTGGGTCTTAAGTATGTGGTTATACTGATAAAGAACAGTTTCAGCTTTGTGATGTTGTCCCTGTAATGCAAGAGTACTCTTTAACTGTTAAAATGTTATAAATATTAAGATAAACTGATGGAAGTGTTAAGATAAACGGATGGAAGTGAAAAAAGGTAAAGATAAACGGATGAGTTGAGTTACAATGTCAAAAATGTTAAGTTAAACTGATGAAAGTGAAAATGTCAAGAAGCTAAATGCTAATGCTAAAACTGATTAGCGGTTAAATGGCAAGGATGTTAAGATAACTGATGGAAGTGAAACTAAGTGTGTCAGATATATAGTGTGTAGGGTAAATCAATGTACATTAATGAAACTAAAACAAGAAAGGTAGTAGTTTATTGGTTATATGATTTAAACAAACAATAGAAGGATTGCTCTTTATAGTTATACATGTAATAACAAAATATACAAACACACTTGCTGGTTACTTCATATTTTATTGTGAAGTTGTTGACTTATGTTCAAAATATAAAACTTTGCATGACTACCTTACAATACATCCTTGTTGTTTAGGTGTTGTCTAGAACATTATCACTAAGGGGTGAATGCTTCTTAGTAAATAGCACTTAGAACTCTTTTGCTTTCACCCTTCAAAAAATATTTATTAAACTAACAGTACTAAATATAAAAATAAGATTGATAAACTATAATTCAGAAACTTAATGACAATTGTGTACATATGTTTAATTATGAAGATTTGTAAATAAATTGAAAATATATTTGAGTTTGTATTCTTTCTAGGACTCAAAACACCCACAAAGCTTCCATATTAATATAATGAGACCTCTTTATTTTGTACTCATTCACATCTAGAAATTGCTTGTTATTTATATCTATTTCTGCTATAATGTGCACATAAAATATGAAGTTCAATGGTATTCAAGGAAGTGCTTATACAGTATTATAATTATAAATCTGAAGGTTATATTGAGTACGTATTAACCTTTAAGATTTGCAAACAATTCTGATTAGCCATACTGATTATAAAGAGTTGCTTAGAATATTGTGTAAATTGATATGCTTGTAGTGTGGTATTATTGTTACATTAAAGTTACATGCTCAGTGTCTCTTGAGATCTGAACAAATTTGTTGCAATAGATACACCTGTACCAAAGATTCTTTTGGTTGGAATAATGTACAAAATGATGACACTGAAACGAAATTGATTAACTTAAGGGAGGCTAATTATGGTGTTTTCTTGATATTTTTTATTTGTCGATTTCCCCACTTTTATGATTGTGATATGTGTTATTTGAATACTCTAGCATCCACTACCAATATATATATGTAGGCATAAGTAGGTAATCACTAAGCAGCAGTTTATATAACTAATTTTCAACATAAACATGTACCGGTATTCTGTAAGTAGAATTCATTAACAACATGAATGATCAATTATTTTTATATTTTCAAGAAAACTTTTGATTTATTGCACCTTTAACATATTGGAAGCACAAAGAACTAAATTTTATGTTTATACTTCCTTGTTATTTACCCACTAAGACCTTGATTGGAAACCTTTGTACTATACTGATTTATGATAAAGCTTTACAGCTCTACTTTAAAAAGTTGATGTAATTGGAACTTTTAGTTTTTTTTTCTTCTCTTGTATATATAATGGACTTCAGTCTAGACTATATTCTATTGCTTGAATACCTTTAATGAAGTACTCAAAAGTGCTTGTGTTTTTCATATGAGGCTTGATGTATCCAGTAAAGGCATATACTGTATAACATATGACCAAAATGTTTTTCTTAAAAGTGTTTGCTACAGTAAATTGTGGTTAATAAGACGGTCTAACCACAGGCAGCATGGCACAGTGGGTAGTGCGTCTTATGCCTGCCGTGCACTACAGCCCCGATGCCTTGCAGAAGGGTTGCTGATAAAATTTTGCTAGTTTCGGGAACCTTTCGGTATAATCAATAAATGGGCAAAACTTTGCCATCTGGCCCGTTCGGCATGTTTTTGCGGAGTGGCATACGAAAGGTTGTGGTATAAGTGCCGACACCTATCCGAAGTGACTGAATGTGATGTGGAAATGGCTCCCGAATGTTTCCTGATCGTGCGGAAAGGTTGCGGTAACATTGCAGAACATGCTGAAGGGTTGCCGTATCGTTGGCGATAGAATGCTGAAATGTGGCGGAGTTGAGAGTCGGGGTATATAAACGATGCCGAACTACTATTTTGTTATCAGTTGCTAGTGGGATACCATGGATGTTAGAGGCCTTCATCTAGC
>ENA-OREC01001382-OREC01001382.1-marine-metagenome-genome-assembly--contig:-NODE-1382-length-12175-cov-14.615060_pt1 | contig 12175 bp, 5 predicted proteins | sample MGYA00248626_ERZ508543 | MGnify/ENA primary metagenome ERZ508543 (study PRJEB26211, sample SAMN05518279) | marine metagenome | isolation source: Puget Sound, Washington, USA | host: Bankia setacea... | reverse complement strand
CAAAGCTTTCATAAACAAACAAACAAAAAGAGCACGTTTGCAGATTATTGCTTTTTTTTATGTCTGAGAATGTAGAAAAAACAACAACATGATATTAAAGATGGGAAAATAATCATTGGTTGGAATTGAAACTGGATTGTTGTACTGTTGCGGTATAATTACATTAGTTAATAAATTGCATGAGTTTTTTTGTTTGAGGTTTGGCATGCTGCACTGTTTTTTATCATCACTGGGAAAACATTTGTTTGGCGACCTTACCCTTTTGTTTTGCACTTGTTTGGGGTCAAGGTTCTTGCTTGAGCTTTGACCTTTGTTGTTTCTTTCTGTTACCATAGCAACAAGCACAGACGTACCAGTCACAGTTAGGCAGACGGAGGGAGATTCTAGACTGCACTGAACTCAGTCTTAACTCACAAATTGCACAACTTGAAGCTAAACTAAACACAACTTCAGAATCTCTTAAAATACAGGTAAATATTGTTGTTGTCATGGTAACGTGGTAACTATAGCGACCATTGAGTAAATAAATGACTGTAATAATAAATGGTTCAAAAGGCGTATCCTATTTTAAATCATGGGCTAAAGGATTTTTTTTGTTCATACGCTCATTTATTTTATTTTTTTCATAATATACATGATAAAGATACTGAATTTTAGAAAATTAGTCTTTGAATTTTTCGGTGACACATACTCTCTGGTTTTCATATATATATTATGTAGCAGCAATGCACAGCTACTTAGGAACCAAGCACAAAGTTATCAACTGCACTGCAGCACTCTTTGTTTCTGTTACTTGCACAAATAAACACCATGGATGCAGGACGTATTATAGAGTAGGGTTATCGTTGAGGAATGACGTTTCTTGTATAATTTGTTTGTAGAACTCAAAGGTGGATAAACTAAAGACTTCACTCGAAGATGCAATGGGTTCACACAAGAAAGCTATGGATGACAACGAGAGGCTTCTAATTGATCTAAAGAAAGCGAATATTCAAAACAGGGTAGGTAATACATGTAGAAGGACTAATACAAAACAGGAGGAGTACTTTCCCTTGAATTTGTATGTATTGTTTGAACAAAAGGTTTTACTCAAATTTGTTTGTCTTTAAAATGTATTAAAACTCAAGAGTACCAATATTTCCTTGTATTTGTTTTTTAGGTTTGAATTGTTGAAAATTTGAAATACTTAATGTTAAGGAAACTTTAGGGTGATCTTTTCTTCTCTGTGATATCATTGAAGGCATACAAGGGTTGTGCCAGGGTGCTTACTCTAGAATGCCTAGAATGAACAGAAGGTCATAGGTCATGACACATCGATAATCTGCCAAGGCTAGTTGATGTGCAATTTTTTTACTATCCAAGAAATTTTAAAGTGGTTTAGTAAATGATATGATGTATTAAATGGTTTGATGATTTTTTTAAAGATACATACAAGTACAAAGTGTTGGATTACATGTTTCAATGATATATGTTTACTTGTGTCCAATTTCCTTTTTGTTGGTGAGCTCCAGAACTGTATTTATTTCTACTTGATGGTATCTTTTTTTCTTTCTTTTTTTTTCGAATTTAAATACTAGCTTGGTTTGAATGCATACTATAATTTTTACTAGCCCCTGTATTTACTTTACTATAGAAACTTGAGGAGTGTAATGGAGAACTGCAGGCAGAGCTAAGAGCCAGAGATGATTTCCTTCAGATGTCAGAGGAAGATAGTAAACAACATAGTAAAGATATAGCCTTACTTAACAAACAGGTGGAAGAAAAAGATGAGATTATCAGGTTAGTTTTATAGGATTAAACGTTGCTTTTATATGATTTAAATTTGCTTTTATATGATAAAAGGTTGGTTTTTATGAGTAAAGATTGGTTTTATGATTAAAGGTTGGTTTCATATGATTAAAGGTTTGTTTTATCTGATTAAAGGTTGGTTTATATGATTAAAGGTTGGTTTATATGATTAAAGATTGGTTTTATATGATTAAAGATTGTTTTTATATGATTAAACGTTGGTTTATATGATTAAAGATTGTTTTTATATGATTAAAGGTTGGTTTTATATGATTTAAGATTGTTTTTATATGATTAAAGGTTGGTTTTATATGATTAAAGATTGGTTTCATATGATTAAAGGTTGGTTTATAAGATTAAAGGTTGGTTTTATAAGATTAAAGATTGGTTTTATATGATTAAAGGTTGGTTTTATATGATTAAATGAGGAAATAAAACTTGAATTGAGAAATGTGTTGATTTTATTTATATCATTAAAGAGGGTGTTTGTATTACAGTGAAATTCCGCTAATAAGTTCAACAATGGATTAACAAACAGTGGTATCAAGTTGGTCTTTATTCTTTATAGTGAGATCCAATTACATTGAAATCAGCTGTTTGGGACGGAACATAGTTGGTCTCAATAGAAACATTTCAGTTTGGAGATTAAATCGTGCTAGGAAAGCTTAAAAAGTGATTAAATGGAAAACTTTTATACCAATCATGAAAGATAAAATGTATGGAGATTTTTAATCAAACTGAAAACAAATTACCATGTGATTATGTTTGAACTTTTTCAGAAAATTGAGTTCTACAAAAGAACAATTTGAGGATGAAATGGTGGCTATGTTGAGAAAAAACCTTTCAGACTCTGAGGAACAGGCGAAGTATGTGCAATCTTCAAGTATTAACGTAGACATGAAAAGCTTCAAAATCTCTATACATCTTGTTTGTAATAATAAAACAAATTGAAGAAGAAAATGCTTCTTTTTTTAAAATTTGTCCTGCAAACCAAATCTGACATAGACAACTAAGCTAAGGTAAAATATTTTATGAGGTTCTTTCTTCATTAAGATTAGCAATATTATTCTTATGACAATTAATGATGTCACGTAAGGAATTCCTTACACATATAGTTACCTAAAATACATTTCAATGAGCGAGGAAAAACACGTTACTGGTGACCTTGAAATAAGAGTAATCTGTTTAATTGGCAGTAGAGTTTATATTTAATAGAACCCGTTATTCAATCAAAGATTGTGATCAACATGTGTGGTTCCCTGCTTCAGGTTAAGTAAAAGAAATGAGAGTTTGTTGACCCAAGAGAACCGGCAGTTACAGGAAGAAGTAAATATAAAGAGGGATGAATGTGAAAACTTCGATAGTAAACTACAGCAAAAGGTAGGGTGAGGGTTTTTAGATACTTTCAATATATGTTTTATTTTTATTTTGTTTAAATCATAAAATAATGCATGTTTCTTTTACAACGAATTCAATAATTAGATATGGTCTGTAAAACATACAAGGTCACTAGTGCCAAAAAAAACACACCTTACTTCATATATCTTGTACCTTCTGCTAGAATAGATTTCTGAAATTCAGTCCAATGATTTATTTAATATGATATACGAAAGTTGTCCCACTAAATTGTAGACTTTACTTATTTCTAATAAATTAATGAACACATTTTTTTACAAATTTACAAAATAACAAAAAAAAGAGTTTACAAAACATTTAATACAACCATGTACACAGAAGCGGCGCAAGACGACGTCACAACTGCGATGGTAAACGTGATAATAATATCACATACTGATAATTCCTTAAAGTAATACTAGGCGCATCTGAACTCATTTGTTCAATCGTACGATATTGCTTCAGAAGTTTTAAACAACTTTAAAAAGATCCATTACATGTATTAACCGATGCAAATGTCCTTGTTTTAATAGATACAGACCAAAGCATTTTTGTTAACGGACGCTTTTTCGCTCCCGTCAGAAACTGCCAGTTTTTTTAACTTTTTAAATATTTTACCTTCATTTTCAAAAATGTACGAAGGGATTTATTTGGTCTTTATTATGTATATTTGTTGATATAATAACTGTCTGTTATACGTTCATTCATTTTCTTTAATCTCAAATATGAGTATAATATTTCTTTAAAGTATACACCCTGACGTGCATTTCTCACATATTTCTGTAAAAATTCATGAATCAGTCAGGGTTCAATGATCGGTTGCATTTTTGTATCGCATGGCTGATCTTAGTTCTATGATTGAATCGTGTTACTCTTAAATACGACTTTTAAGTAAGAAAATATAAGAAGTCCAATGGTGCCAGGTCCATTGAATATGGTTGATGAATAGCTTGCTGGAACCCTAACACATCAATTTCTAGTAATGTGTTCCTAGTGGTATGACATGGGGCGTTGTCCTGGTGCAATATTACGTTTTCAATATGAGCAAGTCTAAACGCTTCTTCCACAACGCATGCATAAGATCGCGGCGAACCGTCTAGAACAAAATACCATTTCCTTACTATGAAGCATAATTTAAATAAAAGTTTGAAACATTCAATCAAATTCAACGAGGTTTAAGTGTGACATACTCAAGTCTGATGTTAGGGTGTGTTCTGTATATTTACTTAAACCGACCATTCTAGCAACTTCTCGTACGGTGCGTCACTAGTCACAGGCGATGACGTCCGAAGCGGATTTCATTATTCTGGCATTCTTATACTTCGCCCGCCCACGAGATGTATTAGTCATACTACCGTCGCTAAATCTACCATGATAAGTATATACAAGTGCTCTTAAAACGGTTTTGTAACGTTCTGTTGATTTTAATTGACAAAACGTGTCGATAGGCGTCAATCCTGTAGGAAAACAAACTTGAATACCCAGCTGATATGTGTGCCACGTCTTCGTCTGACATCGCCATTTTCTGCTTTACACAAGTCGCGATGGGGAACCCTGTGTATGGTTTTTAAAAAATACCACAAAATCAACATGATGGCATCAAAATGACATCGTATTTGCATAATATGACTTTACCGGAAAATTTTACGCATTCGTTGCTCAAAACAATTAAATAAACTCACATGTATTTTGTACGTCATAATTTTGGACTGCCGTGGCCAGGTCTACATGTGTATATAAAGTGTATATCAACACTAAATAAAACAATAACGTTTCAGTTTTTCTTTATGTTTATATTAGTCATATCTTGATTAAATTAGATGAAAAATATTATCATATTGCGACGTTGTATAAATCTTTTATAAAGAAAGTCTACGATTTAGTAGGACAGCCCTCGTACATGTAGTTACAATACATCACGTATAAGACTATTATTTGACAGGGCTGCAATCAAGAAAAGCAATGTATCACATGTCTCAGGGCTAATATACACATTACGAGTATATTCATTTAACACATGTTTTATAATAATACAAACAGTGATGCAGCAAGCAAACAAATTGTGGAAAGCGTGTACAGCAATCAGTCTGTTACAGCAATCAGTCTGTGCCAGGCGAATGTCACATGATAGAAAAAATCCCACAATCACTGTCATTTTATATTTAAACGTTTTAAGAAACCTGTCTAGGAAATGCTATTTAACAAGCCACAGTTTTTAAATGTTAAATCTTGTAAGATACGGTATTTTATTACTATAATGGGCTTTGTAAAAACTGAAAACTTTCCTATTTTCCTTGTAGCGGATTATCATCCCACAATCACTGTCATTTTACATGTACATATAAACGTTTTAAGAGACCTGTCTAGGAAATGCTATTTAACAAGCTTTTTAAATGTTAAATCTTGTAAGATAAGGTATATTATATGGGGCTTTGTAAACACTGACAACTTTCCTATTTTCCTTGTAGCGGATTATCAAAGAACTTGTATCAGTGGTAGGAATAAAAATCTCATTTTATTAGTTGTAGACGGTGTTGCAAGCTTATGTTTATGGTATATACATAGACCGTGTATCCATGTTTACTATTCAGTTTATATAGTTTGTATTCTAGTATTTGGTTTGCATGCCACGTTGGGTTGTAGGAATTCTCGATGGAAGTTATATAGGGTTTATCTTTGGTTCAACTTTTTTATGACTATTAATTTGATATTCGGTTGTTTTGTATGGAAATTTCAAAATCGGGTATAGCACTTGTATTGTTTAGCAAATTTGTTTCAAACTATAGCATTCTATTCTGGAGTATATATGGGTTTTTTCTTATAACGAGTCTATTGATAACGTAGAAATGGTTATGAATTAAAGTATAAAAAATATTAAACCATTTGGAAGGTTTCATGACCATCACTATAAGGAAAGGCATGTAGACATTCATCAACACACAGCATGGGCAATTATAATTAAACTGTGCTGTTAACAAATTGCATTATGATAAACATACAATTGTACTTACTAATTACATGCATTATTTCATGATTTAATTAATTTTGTGTTTTTACTATCTTAAACGTTTTTTGTTTTTTTTAAAGTCAGTCAGTATAGATTTATGTTTTGTTTTTAATGCATAATAATGTTTATATTTGTTTTAAAATATGGTGAACAGAATATAAACCAGTTTTTGATTTGTGTACAGATAAAAGTCAATGTTGGCTACTTTATAAGGGTGTTTCAATTGTTAACTCCCTGGCTACAAATTCCCCCCCAAGTTAAAATATCACGTTGCATAGTGGGTATTTAATGAATCATGTCGCCATATGTCAGTGCATCTATAGTCAGTAGTCACCTGATTGATACAATACATCCAAAAATAGCCTGACAAGTGCTAGTTTTACTTTCGGATTATGTATTACTTTTGTCAATTAATGTATTTTAAATTGATTGTTTTTGGTATTGATAAATTATGATTACATGGAACAATATGAAGCAATTCTCATGTTTTACCAAATTAGCTCATTGTTAGCATCAACCTGTACTGTCACATTAAAGATGTGATGTTTGTGCTGACGCTATCCAACTTTAACCTTGACCTTTCAATGAGCATGACTTTTGGATGACCTTGACCTTTTGGCAATTTGTAAATAACCTACTTATATAGAATGCTGGTGGGTCTCCATGCATTTACATGTATACTCAACTTGTTATGTGAATGCTCTAACAGTGATGTTGTTTTAAATTGCTCCAAACCTCACAAATTGAATGTAATATGGTATATGCTTTTTTGACTTCATTTAGTGCTTGGATTGCAAAAGACATGTCAACTTTTACAGGTTAAATATGTCCAAGTTTTACCTGACCATCTTAGTTTTAACCAGTCATAGTCTAAAGGATAAAACATCTTTCAATCAGACAGTAAAAGTCTTCAATCGTGATTTTACAACTGTCTACAGGAATTCTGTAACAATAAGCCTGAAGTAATATGATTAAAATTATTAAATGTGGTTTGGTATCACTTTTTGCTAGGTTTCAGTCCGATTTTTTTAAATAACAAATAATTCTCAGGTTATGGTATCATATTATTATATTGCAATGACCAGTTAAAATTAATTGTGTTTCTGGATAGATAAACCAGTACTAGGTCATTCCTAGCTGGTGATTAAGACGTTGTATGATGTTCCAAAAAAATGCTAGTTTTTAAATAGATCACTAGGTTACTACATGATCTTCAGCTATTGTGTTTGTTCTCACTATTTGAGTCTTGGTAAGATACCTGTTTATAGCCTATTAACTTAAATAGATATGTTTATATTGATTGTAGAAAGTTTTGATTGATTTGGGTAAGTTTGTAGTGAAGTCAACTCTTATATAAGTTATGGCTTTTAGATGGCAAATTTCTCTTTTAAGCAAAACAAAATATAGATGAAATAGTGGGATTAGTATTAGTTGCCTAGGCTACCACAGATTAGCTACACACCTGTTAAATCTCCAGACTCTTCAAGTGCTGTCCACCAAGTCTCGTATAATGTTTATATTACTTGAATACTAGAATAGTTAATTGGTTTGGGGTATTGACCTGACCCTGTCTGTCAATGTGTCCATCTGTCTGTTCAAGTGGATCATGAGCATTGTAGGCAAGCAAACCTTCTTTTTATCGGTACACCTCTTCTCGGCATATCTCCTGGACTTTTTGTTATACACTGTTCTTAGAATATGCTAAGATAGCTCAGTCAGTAGAACACTGCACTATTAAAGGTTGGAGATTCATCCACAACTAATGAACATATCGTTAGGTCATAAGGTTAGAGTTAGCTTTCCTCCAGCTTTCTAAATCTGACACAATTATTTCGATATTATGTCTTGACACTTGTCCATTTGAAGGTTGAATGAAAAGATGTTTTAACTGTTTATGAAATTATTCAAACATAAAGGAAGTTCAACAGTTTTGCACGTAACCATCTATCTGTGTGTATGTGATTGTTTGTGCATGTCCAATCAAGTATGAAATATAGTGGATGCATTGATTTTCAAAGTTTAATCATGATTCATCAGCAGGTCCAGTGTAGATGTACAATGTATAAGGAAACAACAATTTTAACTTAAATTACATAAACAAACATATTATGATGCCTAGAATACGCAAAATTAAAATAAAATAAAAATTAAGCTCCATGAGCATTTTGATTAAAAGATTTCCTAAAAGTATTTATTTTCTATTCAAGGGGTGGAAGACTTTGTAAAACTATAAAATTGTTTCTGTCGTAATTTTTACCAAAATGAATTTAATGAGATGATAGGAATTAGGTTGAATCTTGAGGATGTATGTTTTCGATTATCTATTTTAAACATTTGTTACAGAAGGCGGACGTTGCGCGATTAGAAGATGAACTGAACACAGTGAAGTCACAGCTGTCTCTGGCACAGTCTAAACTCTCGTCCATGACCAGCGGACATGAATCTGAACTACACGACCTCAAGCACCAACTTCATATGGTAATACCGAGTATATAATAAAACTATCAGACTATGATCATTTAGTGTGTTTTCTTTTAGTTGGCTATAAGGTCAAACGTGCTTGTATCAGAACCAGTTACAGTGCAATCTTCACTTGTACAGAACACAAAAATGGAGGGGGAGAATGGAAACGGGTTCTATCTGCTTCTTTGTTCAATAGCACTTAGATCCCTTCCACATGCAGCTTTCAAATGTTTCCTGATACCCATCGTTACCTGTGTAGATAAATGTGAATAGTTGAAGCAAGTAAAAGATAAATGAAAGTTTCAACTAGCAATTAACAGAAGTAGTTAGCCGTCTACATGCAAAAAACAGAATCAATCAAATTCAAGATCTGTTATTTTCTGTCCCAGGTAACATCTGAATTATCCACCAGCTCAGGTAACTTTGGTTCTCTGAGTGAACGCACAGACGATTTTGAGAAACAAATACACCTGGAAAAAGAACAAGTGCAGAAGAAAGAAGCAGAACTCAAGGTAAGTTACAATGTTGCTTCTTTTACATTGAATTTACTTTATTTAGCTAAGGAGATACGTACTTTGTATAAAGGTGGTAAACATCGAATGTGTCTTTTATTGCAGTGAGACTTCATTTACAAAAAACCTCAATCATTCTACTTTAGCATAAATATTTATGTTTTTTGGCAACAAACGACGTTGCTTGGCAACCATTGTCTGATTTTTTTTGTGTGCATTATACCTCATTTATTTAATTGTTTGGGGCGTGCTTTCTATGCTTTTGATATTGATGTATTCAGCAGAATGAACCCTGTCTGCTATGTATATGTATATATATTTTTACATTTTCTCTGCCATAGTCGTGTAACGAAGGTTCAATCGATATGCGATGACCATTTTTCTACGTCAGCCCTTACAAACATTATAACTTTTTGAGTGTTGGTGACCCCCTTTTTATTCCCGAACTGCATTCTGTATTTTTCCACTTTTTAAAAAATAAGCAATCAATAAAAAATTAATTTTGTGACGTTTTTCGCAATTTGACGTTCATGTCTAACAGGAGACCTTTGCAATCAAAATTCATTGCTGTGAATTATTTACGTTAAGCAGTAGCATGATTAATAGTTGTTAGTGAAGTCTCGTTATAATAGGAATTACTTTAGATTTTCTTTATGCGATGTACGTATCCCCATACCTTAAGATCACCATACAGTGCTTAATAGTCAATTAGTGTCAAAAGCAGGACCCATTTACATTAAGTTAGCTATTGGTGATTGAAAATTGGTGGTACCATTTTTATTTACATATTGAGGATATATCTTAACTACATTTTCATTGCTTATGAGCCAGAGAATATTTTGAATTCAGGTGAAAACAAATTCTACTCCTCCTTTTACCCTGAAAATGGTTTTGAAGTAGTCATTTTGAGCATGTTTGTGTCCTATAATGCATAACTGGTGATAACACTGTGGGATATAGGTCTATGATTTGTATGATGTTCACAGGTGGCCAATGCTCAGATAGAAGCCCTGCGTTTAGAGAACCGTCATCTACGGCAGACTATTATACAGCAGACACAAGTCAACCTGGATCATACAGAGACAGAGTCACAGCTGAGAGAATTACAACAACAATACCAGGGCAAACTCAAATCTCTCGAGGTAATACTTTTAAAAATGGTCTCACACTGAATTGAACTTGATAGATGAAATGAAAAGATCAGCTAGGTTTGTTTATCACCTTTAAACCTTAGTCTATCTTTTTTTCACCCCAAAAAGGATGGAAAGTGGAAAAAATCTTGCAATAAAGAAAAATTAAAAAAAAAGTTAGAACCAAGATAAACAAAACACCATTTATCAGTACATGTAACAGGTATTACAGATTTACACAAAGATATAAAATACAAAATACATTTTAATATTGTTCACAAATATTAATCCTATGACAGATTATTCTCGTTCAACCTTATCCCTGTCCCTAAATGACATAAATCTCTCCATATTAACTTTATAACAATTGTTTTGTGGGCAGCTTGGTGATGTGGATTACATTTCAGGACTTGATATTGGTTGATGTCTGTAAGGCTTGTTTTTGAGCCCCATTAAAGACTCGTTGTTTTTTTTAGTTATAAACTTTACCCTTACAGCTCAGTACTGGTTGGTTCAGGGAATTGATTTTACCTTGATCTAAATAAGCACAATGGCTTTTTCACTATTAAAATAAAACAATTTAGTATGAACTCATTTGAGCAAAGAGTCGTTGAGTATACCACTCAAGTAGTTATAAGTTTTTATTGTTAGACATTATTGCATCTCTTACGTTCCAGAGTGAGAATGTGGCATTGAAAGATGAGGTGAATGTGCTGCAGAAGGAGCTTACAGCAATGGAGGAAGAGTATAATGATCAGTTACAACGTACCATTCACGAGACGGAACTCTCACACGCAGATGAACTCAGTCGAGAACATAGGTAACGTGTATAATCATATTTTTGGGCTTGCTTTAGTTGATGTAAAGGGTATGTCATGGTATGGTACTTGGAGTTTGTCTGTACATCCGTCAATCTGTCAAAGCTCTTCTTCTTCTCGTTCGCCTACACGACCAGTCCAGCAGCAGTGATGAAGTTGGTGGTCTTCTTCTTCTTCTTCTTGTTCGCCTACACGACCAGTCCAGCAGCAGTGATGAAGTTGGTGGTCTTTTTCAGGTCATCTAAGCCCCCCATATAATTTCTGTCAAAGCTGTTAAGAAATATTTAGAAAGCTGTATGTTTTTATGAATACTGCATTTTGTATAGCCACAATTCACTTATAATTCAACGTTTTACTTTCTTTTCTGTTTTTGTCTAGGAGGGTGCATGATATAGAAGAAGATTCAGACCGCCGTACTAGTATGTTACAGGACAGACTAGATTCTACTATCAACAGATACGAGGAACAATTACAGTTACTACGGCGACAGAAAGCTAGGGTTGAGGATGATTTGGATAGGGAACGTCGAGCTGGCTGTAAGTGTAGTTTGTTGTTCTCTTATGTTCTTTTTATATACAGGGTTTCTAGATTTTAACCTGGGTTGAAACAGTTTTAAGCAGCTTTTAATTCTGGTTTTGTTGTTCTCTATATAGCAGATAACAGTGATGCCTCCAAAATTTGATGTTTGTATTTCATTTTCAGCGCCTTTCCACGAGGCAGATATACTGGTTGATGAGGAGGAGGGTGTAATGTATGTAAACGATGACATGTCTCTGGCTGAAACTGAAAGTGTGGATGAAATGGCATATGAGGTAAGACATAGTACAGGGAAACTAAACTAATAAGACACACAGCCTTTGGTACTCATGGAAATTGGTCTAAATCAGTTTAGTGGTCAGGAAGAGAAACAAAAAGTGAGGGAAACAAGGAAAGGTCTAATTGAGAGAAAGCTTGATTCAAAGGATAACTGGTCTGATTTATGCGAGTGAGTTTTTTTAGTAAATCTAAATCAGATAGAATACTTATAAATCATTTAATTTCACATGCATAAGATGTGTGATT
>ENA-OREC01001381-OREC01001381.1-marine-metagenome-genome-assembly--contig:-NODE-1381-length-12176-cov-12.944541_pt1 | contig 12176 bp, 5 predicted proteins | sample MGYA00248626_ERZ508543 | MGnify/ENA primary metagenome ERZ508543 (study PRJEB26211, sample SAMN05518279) | marine metagenome | isolation source: Puget Sound, Washington, USA | host: Bankia setacea... | reverse complement strand
CCTACATATCACCGGCTGGCCCACCAACTCGTACATATCACTGGCGGGACTACCAACTCGTACATATCACTGGTCGGACCACCAACTCGTACATCAAAAGTGCACATACTGATTTTTCTTAAAGGCAAAATTGTTAAGTGTGTTGTTTTTACGTTTTCTGTTTTAATACTATTTAGTCAATAAGGATTCTCTTAAACTTGCTATAGATTTAATTAATAAATAGATATTTTTTTTGTATGGACACGCTTAAATCAACGAATACAATTTTGTTGTTTTGGCGGGTTTTCTTTGAATTAATTGTTATTAATTAATTCATTCAGATTCTCTCAAACTTGTTTTTAAATAAATAATAATGAATGTGTTTTTTTAAAAGAATCTGGGTTTTTTACGAACACGCTTAAATGTTCTTAATAGAAGCTCCATGAAAAGTTAAATGTTTTTGGTTCTTTTTGCAAATGTTGGCAGTTTATATAAATATTTTACAGTTGTATATGCCATGAAAAACAAAAACCAATACAAAACATTTTAATTTAAGTTTGTTTCGGTTCGAGTCATGGACACAACTGTTGAATATCTGTTATGTACGCGCATCTGTCTTTCAGTATGAGAGATTAACCCCGAAGGAAGTATTTACACAAATGTATAAGAAATAGTACACTTATATATGTATCACTAGACTAAGTACTGGTGGACTAAGCTTGTTTACAATATGATATACAAGATATGAGACAATTGTATTCATATAACAATTGTGTGTAATTATCTTATTGTTGAGTTGGAAACACTAGTGGAACTCGTTTTTCTCTGCAGGGCCCCCTGTTCGTATAACAGTCAAGTGATACAATAACAGCTCGCTCGTAGTCAATTTAAACATTTAATTAAGTGACAACTTATATAAGATCCCATATAAATACTCTCATTCATATTGACTGATGTTTTTTTGTCTGCTATCAAATACTTAGAAAGAGTGGATATGCGGGGAAATTGAATGAATATAAACAAACAAACCAGCAAATTCGCATTATCTTTCTTTTTCTCATATTTTTTACACATTTCAAAAAAAACATTCTCAAAACAAATATGTTACACACATTGGATAAAAGACAAAAATATAGCACATAAAGTATTTGTACGGACGCTACAATAACATCGGAAAATGTGAACAATATATTGTTACTATGGTAAATATATCCATAGCAACCAATTTCATCATATAACGGTTCCTTAAGAAACAAAATGTGAAATAATGAATATCGTCATACACAATATCATCACAATAATAATGATTTTAGTAAGAAAATACGTATATCTATATTTTCCTTTCGAAAAAGTAAAAAAACAGTAAATTGCACGAACCAGCATCGTGTGTTGACAATGTTGTTAAAAAAACATAAACGAGACCAAAACGCAACACATTTTACACCGACATAATTTTACCCCAGAAACTGGATCTTTTAAACTATTTAGTATATTTTTAACAATATTAAATTTACCACAATGACAAATTTCAAAATAACATAAAATGTATTCTCATATAGTTTAGCAGTCGATTAGCAGAATAGATTCATTGCTAACTTGAATAGACTGGTACTTGTAGATAAAAACGGATCACATAAAAATGAGAATAATTTATTTTGTTTGCCAGGTTATTAACAATATAATTGTGTTTCTATTGGCGCAAACGTATTAATCTTTAACTAGTGGCCAACTGCAAGGCATATATCATGTCATGTATAGTGTCAATTGTTAAACTTCATATAAACTACCCCTTTTTTAAAAATCCAACGTGCGAACGTCTCGAATTTAATTATTGTCGTTAAAGCATTCAAACCATCTAATATAATTCTTCAAATAAAATCACAAATCTCAGTATTAGAATGCCCTAAAAACACTGACATGAAACCGTCCAAGTGCATTTCTGTTACCCTCTAATACACTATATGTTATAACTGTTTGCATTATTTACCTGAATCACATAAATACAATAACAGATAAAAAATGTTCCCGTCACGTGATTTCTTTTGTATGCAAAGGAAAGAACGAAAAAAAATACAGGAATTCAAAGAAAGGCAGATAATATATTACAAAATGAAAATATAGATGTACGTGTTTCTCTTGAACAAATTTTGAATTTAAGGTTGCACAATACTCGATTCCTAAGTCCTTACATACATGTAGAGTTACCAAACATGCAGTATAATACTTTAACGTATTAAACAAATTGTAAAAAGGATTACAACAAAGATTTTTACTTTTACATATTAAAAACCCCATATCTTTTGTACATTAAAAAAAGTATTTCATTTTAAAAAGCAAAATAAGAAATAATTTGTAGGTGAAATTTATACTGAAACTGGATCATTGTTCTTACCTATAAAATCTTACCTATACAATCTTACATATACAATCTTTACCTAAACAATCTTACATATACAATCTTAACACACATATTCTCGTTTGTACATTGCCGACAGTATTTAAACTCAAAGAAAACAAAACAAAAAACAAACGTTACGATATCAATCTAGTTTTTTTTATAAAGCAGTTCACAAGCTGTGTCATCAGCAATTTTCTTTTCGTGAAATACGTTCATTCCAGTTGTCCATATGTATTTGTAGCTTTTCACGTGGCAGTAAACACCGCTCCAATATAGCTTGTGTGCTCATATTAATTGTGAGTCAATTTCTCTTTTAAAAAGTATTGTCCCATCTTTGTTTTCTCGTTGTTGTTTATATACACAATATTCATTTTACCCTTCTTGAGAAAGCCGTTGGTTTTCATAGTATCACCTTTAGCCCTTACTAATGTCCACATGTTCAGGTTCATGACCCCAACTAACCACTTTGTTTTATAACTGTTTACCTTCCTTTCCATAGCGTTCACTCCACACCGATCGCTGAGTTTCTCCGTTTTGACTTGACAACACGCCGTTTCAGAAGCCACAAACATCACTTCAAAATAATATCAAAGTCTAGAGTGTCAATGTTTAACTTTCTAAGGCATTAACACAGTAATCACTCGCTGTAGTACAGTTCAACACATATCTGCCCATCTTCTCTCTCAGGTAAGGCTTTGAGCGGCAGAACCACCGGATATCCGTATTCAGAATATCGTACCCAACCATTGCCATAGACCCGTTCCATTTAATTATTACGTTGTTAGTAAACTACTATCAAACATCAAGAAATTGTTACGGTCAAGGTCAACCAAAGGTCAAGGTGAAGCACCCACAAGGTCATCCAGATTATGGTCGTCCGATATACTGCTACCCGAGTCTTTGTCGCTCTTTGTACCATCTGGCGAGAGACTAGAGTTATCGGACTTTGCTTGAAAACTGAACGGCCAGGTCTGAAAATACACAAAATGTAACATTGTAATGCATTTATCTAACACAAACAATAAATTCAATGAGCCAAACTTTCAAACAAACATCAAAACGGAGATATTATAATATTGGACTATTGACATACGACATAATTTAAATCAGTATTTAATAATTATATATATAACAATAAAGATTAAAAATACTCATCATAATGCTCGTCATAATAATATTTTACCAATAATAATATGAATCTTGATAACCGCGGATACATTGCAGTTTATACGTTTCAACAATGTCGGCATATACGCAATGCTATGTTATTTGCGGGAAGTATTCTTAGTTTGGAACAATGAATTAAGTTTACAATTTTTCACAATCCGTGCCCAACCAAATTATTAAAACAATATGTGTTTTATAGTGGTATACATTTTGCGCGTTTGACCACTTTTCTATCATTTAACACAAGTATTTCAAACAGAACGATACGATAACGAAAACAAATGGAATTGAGTTTAAACATGCATTTTCACCCAGAGGCAAGTCAAATGGTTTACAGGAAACACACAGAATGTGACAATTTGGTAAGTCTTAAAGCAGGATGGACATGCTAAAAAAGAAAAAAATTGTTAACTAAGTTCCCCAACTTATATCGGAAATTTGGCCCAAAAATGGACTTTGACTTGGGCCTCCCGTCAAGTTTATGACAAAGGTTTAATCGGCGACATAGTTGGAATAAATAGCTGTCAACACTGGACGCTGCAACGTTGTGGTAAATTTATAACCTGTATCATTAGGAAAACAATTATCGCAAATGTCAAATCAATTCAATTGCAGAAACATCACTATTAATTATGAACGATGGCAGACTAACGGTTATTTTTGATATACTATATATAACACAGGTATCAAACAGGGTATTTTGACCCATACTGCTTCCAGTTTGATATTCAAAATGAATATAGTTTCTATCAAAAAATGGAAAAACTTAACTTGTCCACTATCTTTTAATAACTTTGCATTATTATTTCTTAAATAATTATCCAAGAAATATTGGAAATACCAATTTTAAAATATTTTGTGCACAAACATGTAGTTGAAAGGGCTGTACGTGTCAAATATTTTATCACCAAGAGCCTTATGCCAGATAGTTCTCCAATTATATTACAGTCCAGTAACATGTTTAATGTCATCAATTCTGTTCATTACAACTAGCTATGTTTTATAGGTGACTTCGGTCGTTCTTTAATTCAAAGATTCAACTGAAAAATAACATAATTAAAAAAGAAGGATATTATTGTTTACAAATTACTAAGCGGAAACAATTAGGTCAACTCAAATGTCTTCGCTGTGTTTTCTTTGACATTGGTAATTCGTGTGTTGACCAAAATAAAGTCGGTTGAGGTTTTTGTTTCGTTTTATGATTAACAAATTAGGTCAAGTAAGTGAGACTCTGCATATCTTACACAGTCTACACCCTTCTCATTGCCTTACCATGCCACCGAATCACTGTAAAAGTTTAACATTACTCTAAAATCCCCCTCCTAGAAGAGACAAGTGATACAGTTTTTTTCAAACACCGGCTACGTTTGAATCAAGGGGTGGCCACAGAGTGATGGACAACAACCCTACAACATGTGTCAACAATGTCATCAACAGTTTGATAAATACGTTAAAAATTCCGTGGAGAAAAATACAATGTTTCATTTTAACAAGTGGACATTTTAATGGCGTCATTAACACGCCATCTCGCGGAAGTTTCGGGTGCACCTGGAAGACTCCCTGGTCGTTAAACCGAATAACGTGACCAGGTTAACGGGAAACCATGGTAACTACAGGACACAAGACCAAGATCATAGAGTTGTGTTGCATTGAAATTAACAGGCTCGTATATTATACAGCTTTATATCAGAGCACATGCAGAATACATGCATACAATGCACACAGATAATACGACTATACACATATAAGTAAGAAAGGAATGAGAGTTAAACGGTCATGATATGAACATTACGAACATTACGTAACTGTTTGCCCAAGTACTAACGTGAATGGATTGTTTTAATTGATTGTGTTATTGCAACAATAATAACACTGCTGGCTTTTATTTAATTGGTGTTATTATTATACTTATTTCGCTACATGGATGAACTTCCATCGTGTATTTTGTTGGTTCTATCTATATTTCTAAGACATATTCGAAAATGTTACACACATAGTGTTGGGGTTCATATGATCACATGACCTTATACGACATGGTCACGTGATCTTTGCCAAAAAGCTGAACGTCAGTGTAGCGTAGACGTCAGCACGGCAGCTTGTCTCATTATACGACGTTGGGCTAATTAATTTGTAATTAATTTATCAAGACCCACACGCAGATCTGGTGATATATAACCACCATGTAGAAGGGAACACATATTAACATGAACAGTACGTTGACCAACTCTCTGGGGGGAGGTTTTCTTGTAATATTTCATGTTCGTTCGTACAATAACATAAGATAAACGCCCATTCTCTAAGTACAAACCAAAGAACACATAGACTGTACGAGAAACCACATGTACTTAGTCTACCAATACTCTACTATAACCTAAAAGTGTGTTTGTCTGGCTCTAAAATGTCCTTTACTTCAACGTCTTATAGAGTAAAACTTGTGTTCCCTCAACCTGTACTGAACAATATACTATTGAACTTGAACGGAATTAACTGAGATGTCATTAGAGTATATAAACTAGTACCATGTTATCAAATGAAACAGAAATTATAATTAAAACTCAACAAAACACTCGTTAAATTAAATCAACTGATATTACAAACACATCATATATTGTTAGATCTAAATGAAATCACTCATGAGTACAAATATGAACCATGCGTTTACATATAAATACACTACATATAGATTACCTCATGTTATACTAGTGAAAGCAGATATATGTACGACTTTTAAACATTGACACAAACTCGTAAATAAGTATAACGTTAAAGTTTCGTGATAACATATATAAACAACAAAAAGCCAACTTTTTTCTTTCCGCCTTAGACAAACAGTCCTATTAGAAATATTAAACGTCATTTTTTAGAAAGCAGCATAAATGAAATAAATGGTAACTAAAAAGCCATGACACCTATCCCGTTTGCATAAAATGTTTGTATAATTTGAATTTCACATACTATAAGGCTGGTAACTAATGAATATATACATGTTTAATGACATATATGTTAAAAATAAACAGTGTTTTGTTACCTTGTTGTTTTGATATGTGTGTTATCTTTTGCCTTGAGATAGTTGTTGTGTTATGACAGATTGCTATATTGCCGTTTGCTTTGAAGGTAAAATGGGTCAATTACCCAACGAAAAAAATAGTCTTGCTTACGCGGTATTTTTCATAGTTTTCCATATAAATAGAATCCCTTAAACTCCTAACCGAATCCCTAATATACATTCTACTTACACAGCAAGTTGACAAATATGAAGCAAATCAAGATAATTTTGGTATGATTTCCATTTTATATCGAAACAACTCCAGATAGTTTTAGTGTGATTTCCAATTTATTTAGAAACAACTCCAGAAAGTTTAGTGTGATTTCTAAATTATTAAGAAACAGCTCCAGAAAGTTTTAGTATGATTTCTATTTTTTTTAGAAACAACTCCAGAAAGTGTTGGTATGATTTCAAGTTTATTTCGAAACAACTCCAGAAAGTTTGGGTATGATTTCAAATTTAGTTCGAAACAACTCCAGATAGGTTTGGTATGATTTCAAATTTAGTTCGAAACAACTCCGGATAGTTTTGGTATGATTTCAAATTTATTAAGAAACAACTCCAGATAGGTTTGGTATGCTATCAAATTCATGTCAAAACAACCCCAAATAGTTTCAGTATGATTTCAAAATTAATCGGAAAGAATTCCATATAGTTTTGGTATGATTTCAAATTTGATTCGAAACAACTCCAGATAGTATAAGTTTGATTTCAAATTTATTTCGAAACAACTCCAGAACGTGTTGTTTGGTATGATTTAAAATTTATTTCGAAACAACTCCAGAAAGTTTGGGTATGATTTCAAATTTATTTCGAAACAACTCCAGATAGTATAAGTTTGATTTCAAATTTATTTCGAAACAACTCCAGAACGTGTTGTTTGGTATGATTTCAAATTTATTTCGAAACAACTCAAGATAATTTTGGTATGATTTCAAATTTAGTTCGAAACAACTCGAGACAGTTTTGGTATGATTTCAAATTTATTTCGAAACAACTCCAGATAATTTTGGTATGATTTCAAATTTATTTCGTAACAACTCCAGATAGTTTTGGTATGATTTCAAATTTATTTCGAAAAAACTAGTTTAAGTGTGATTTCTAATTTTCATTCAAATAATTATTAAACTCAGTTGTTTGCCACATCTTCCATTGGGTAATAAAATACATCTATTTCCAAGTTAGTGTTATAAAAGTTATTCTACGCTACACACACTTTTTTCCATGTATTGTTCTTGTCTTTAATCACGCTGTAAGGTGATTGGTGATCACACAATCATCGCTATTATGGTAACTTAATAGCTTTTTTTTTATTTCATTGCAGAAAATCATGTCATGAATGCAGTTTAATTTTTAAGCTCGTTCAACGTATGCGATGTTTAAATGGAGAAACTATGTGTTGATGATCTCTGTTATACAATGAAGTGTTTAAAAGATAATTATTGCTATATTTGATCTCGCTTTGAGTGTGACATGGTTCAGATTTTATTGTCACGTGTTTCATTATTTATTCTATGAATATTCATTATATTTAAGAAATAAAAATCGGTACCCGTGTTTTATCGCTGAATAAAATATAGGTGCGAGTTCGGGTGCGTATGAATTAAAGCACGAGTCCCTCTATAATGCGCTGCACTTGTTTTTTTTAGAAAGCTTATATTGACAGGATGTTGTTTGGTTACGCGGACTGTAAAAGTATTAAGCACGGACCTAGAGCACGGACCCATTTATTAACGGATAAATAACACACAGTTCGTTTCCTTCTTTGTGCATAGGAGAAAATCACGGGACCGTTTTAGAATTAAACATATTGTTATAAATTTATGATGCATATAAAGAATGACAAATACGTCCTATAGTAGGCTGGTTATTCTTTAGTTTCGTGAATATTATGTGAATTTATAATAATCAAATTTGAAAAAAACACAAGTTCTATCATTAAGAGAGTCCGATTTTTCCCGTACAACATACATATAAAAGACAGTTTAGTAACATTCACCTATAACAATTGCCAAACACTTAAGAATGGAAAAGCACAATATAAGCATATCAAAACATTATCTATCAAGGCCACATTCACTAATTTGATTCTAGTTATAAAGTTTATTGACCACAGCTCAGTGCTTCGGACCGTTACCTCCTGTATTTCATTAAGGCACTGATCAAAGACAGAGTTATTTACACACTGTATTCATTTCACAATTAACTGTATTGTATGAGGGGAAATTTATGTAAGTAATGCTATCTATGTTTACTAGGAGTATTGCCCTGTTGAGATAGAGAGAGTAAGAGCTCTTTTCCAGCGGACATGAAGACGAAGGAGGTATGATTAATTGACATCTCAGATTTGAATGTTTATTGAGATGACAGCCTTTCAAAATATATTACCAGGCGAACATTGATATAATTCAAATTCCACGTTGTAAGATATATAAGTTCTAGTAGCGTACTTCATCTAGGTCATTGATTCAAAGTATGACAGGTGCTATGAAGACAGGGGTTAGCAACAGGTGATAGGTATGATGTCCTTGGCCCTACCATCTATAAATTGCAAATGAAACAGATGAAGACTGAAGCAGAAAATTCAGAGTTGAGTATGACCCGGGCCGTTTTTGCAATATACAGCTGTGGAAACTTTAAACTTGTATTTAAACACTATGTTTGTGAAATGGAACAACATATTTATCATAAATAACACTTATCATTACAAACGCAAACAGATCTTAACACTCCCGTAACCAATACAGATTTTCTCAAAAGGTCGCGAAATCTGGTGATATTTGCAATACAGTCGATGTGTAAGGGGAAAGCATATTCTGTCATAAATAACGTTAATTAGACAAGCGACAGTGTTCGTATAATATTCACTTGTATTCCTAGAGAACACCGTGCAACTGCAGCGACTATGAGTGACCCCGAGGTGATATAAGGCTAATCAATCATACTAAATAATGCTATTAATGAATTGTTTTCCGATTGCTTTAACTTTGACACTATGACAGATGTGCAAGGGGACTCTATGGGAGGCCTAGATGCATGTGTCACCGATGCAAAAGTTCAGATAGGCTTCAACTATTATATAGACTGCAATTAAAAGTTTGACTTTCTCATTGCACAATCAAGGTAGTTAAAGACGAGTTTCACACCATCGTTGATAACATATGTTGTAGGTCGTTGGATTATAAGTCGTATGAAGGATTGGAACTGTCAACTGCGTAATAAATACCGGCAATACCAAATATAGTACATGCTCCTGAGTGATGCAAACTTTGAAGCTAACATTAAACGTATTAAAAGATTGATGTATTTCATATTTTTCTTATTTTAATATTTCATAAATAAATCTAACATCATCTTCGCTTTCGACTCCCGATTAACTAGTAAAATAGGTATGTTACGTATAAGACTTTTAAAGAAGTATTTTTGTGTTTTGACAGTTTTTAAGTTACACTGAAACTTATATTATTAACATCGTGTCGAATATATTTTACCAGTTGCTCGCTCATTGCAATTTTATTTTATCTTGATTTCATATAACCAGGTCAGCTTAAGTTATATACAGGAAAGTTGACACCTTCTGTATAAGACTCTTTTTTATACAATCACAGCATATGTTTAACGGTTTAACAATTTAAGTTACTTTCACCAATAAAGTATATTGTAAAGCCATTCTACTCGAGTTCTTTGTACAAGAAAAGCTTAAACACGCTGCAGAATCCCTACATTAATACCTTTTCTTTTTTGTAACTTTTTGTAACTTCGATTTGATCGCGACACTATTTGAGACCATTAAATACTGATTATACCGTCGCAAAATTAAATAACGTCACGTGGTATATAACCAAATCGCTTAGCAACTTGTAAACAAATCGACACCATCGCCATAGTAAATATAAGCGGTTGTTAAAAACACCATCGAAAATAATAAAATATTATAAGCCAATTAACCCTATAATCATTGACTAACTATACCAGACACTAGAAGTATCCGTAACGTGACTTTCCATAAATCTCTACTTACAAGTTTGATGATAACTTACAATGCCATTATCCCACACAACTGTTTTGTTGTACGTAAATCATTGCATACAACCAAATGTACGGCACATACAGTGTACAATCATAATGTTCATAGGGGTTTACAAATTCTTCCAAGGTGTTTATAACTGTTTTCTTACACTACGAGCATTTGATCATAACTAACTATGCCAATATCACACACAATTCTGTTGTTGCACGTAAGAAAAATGCATATAACAACACTCATAAAGTCCATAGGTGTTGCTTTCTTGCCCTGTAAATCATTACCCATACTAATGTTTGCGAGTAACTCATGATCACCGTGCTATATCATGTCCCTTCTTTGTCAGTAAATCACGCTGCAAACTCCTCATTACAGCCAACTTAAAACCTAATTTATTTTCTATCTCTTGTTCTTAGATATGAAATGCTCATAAACGGCACGCTGTAAAACAGTTTATTGGCCCTTAAATTGATTTAAGCACTCAAAACGGCTGTTCTGACATTAATGTTTGTCTCGTAACAATATAGTACAGATAACAAGGCGTGTTGTGTTGTGTTGCTTGATACGGCGACGGGTCTTCAGAAACCGTTACAACTTTGTTTCGTTTAGTGTGCGGCTCTTAATAATTTTCCGTTAATAATGAGATGATAAAGGTATAGATAGAAACTGTTCCCGCCTTTATAAAGGTTATAGAAAAGGCGGCAGGGTATGCTCCGAGTGTGTTCTGGTCGATGGAGGATTCAGAGACATGGTCAAAGACGGCTCTTAAGAATGGCTGCTGGGTGTCTTCTGATAGATTGTGTTTAAAATATGAAAACTTGTTTTATTGCTATGGCTCAATCTAAACATTGGCGAATTCTGTTCTGACAAAGGTACGTCATGCCGACTGTTTCGTCGTTTACTAGAGTCTTTGGAGAGAATAGTCTTTAATCATAAACACCTTTAAGGAACCTTTAATTTATATCTCACAGTTTAAAATATGATGACTAAGGATTTCTTTTAAAGAGTTTTAACATATCTCCGATTCCTGAATAACGGAAAATGTCATTTCTTGGAATGTGACCATATTAAGTAAAACATCCACCAAAGCCAAGAACGCCCGAGATACATGTCAGGTCAGTCATTGGTATGCCCACACGCGCCAGGGACCAAGTGTGCCTTTGATGATGAACTTTAAAACAATTAGCCTCGTTCGTCACGCCTGCTTTACTTTATATATAAATGTCATTGTTTAACAGCCAGCTTCTGCAGCCACACGTTAATGTTTTATTCAGAACCTTACTCAGGCCAGGGTCGAATTTCCATTCTCTATGACCGCTTAGCGATGGTAGAAATGTTGGTGTTGAATCTATAGCGGCGGGACAAACAACAACAATTAAGGTATTGTATGATGGTCCCGTATCTGACATCAGTTTTACTGCAGTTTTATTAGTACTCTGTTACAAAACCCAACATAAAATAACAAGATCCGTACTTGGAGTAGACGGAAGGTACAGGTGTTAGTGCTCAACTTGTATACGGACCGGAGCGCAGATCCGTACTTGGAGTAGACGGAAGGTACA
>ENA-OREC01001380-OREC01001380.1-marine-metagenome-genome-assembly--contig:-NODE-1380-length-12184-cov-11.020897_pt1 | contig 12184 bp, 8 predicted proteins | sample MGYA00248626_ERZ508543 | MGnify/ENA primary metagenome ERZ508543 (study PRJEB26211, sample SAMN05518279) | marine metagenome | isolation source: Puget Sound, Washington, USA | host: Bankia setacea... | reverse complement strand
ACACACAAGTACGTATATCTCATGGGTGGACATGCGACTGAACAAACACACAAGTACGTATATCTCATGGGTGGACACGCGACTGAACAAACACACACGTACGTATATCTCATGGATGGACATGCGACTGAACAAACACACAAGTACGTATATCTCATGGGTGGACATGCGACTGAACAAACACACAAGTACGTATATCTCATGGATGGACACGCGATTGAACAAACACACACGTACGTATATCTCATGGGTGGACATGCACTGAACAACCACACACGTACGTATATCTCACCACCTACATTGGTTAAGAGATGTCACGTGCAATGGGTTTCAATACACATGTTGTGAACAAAACGGAGGACGCCCAAAATTATACATTTTATGTTGAAGTGTCAGCTATATATCAACACGATCAATTCAATCGTCCTTACAAATTGAGGGAAACTCTTACGTGTGTTGTATCACAGAAGCACTATTATATTGTCAGCGAAACCATATTTATTGTGACGTACGTGTATATGTGTGACTGATGAGTGTGTGTGTATGTGACAGCATCAATCACTTACAGCCGAGGTGTGACGTAATGACTTACATAAAAATACTTAGTAATATAATGGTAAAATTGGTCAGTTAGCGTGCCCGACTCAACACCAGTGTTACATCTGCACATGTACACAGCTTTACATAATGTTACAGACATGGTACACGACACATTGGATACTGTGTAACGCGTAGTTGTCCGTATCTGCGTTACTCCGCACGACTATGTTTACTATGTAGGTATGTGTGTCTGTTCATGGACATTTTGAACAATCTTGATAATGGGTGCATTACAATGGTGAACAGCTAAGGAATGTTCAATTGTCTAAAGATTAAAGAAGCACGCATACATGTAAGCTGTCAACAGTCCAAACTCAGCACAGTGGTCGTTGATTTACACACACTGAACCTTTCGTTACGGTAACTATACGATACGTTCATAAACATTAAAACAATGACATTAATTCCTAAAACGGAGTATGCTTTATTGTTGTGCAGTCGATACCGAGAGTTAGAGCAAAGAGTAGACAACCAGCTGACTGCATTAACAAATTTGACATACTAGTAGACAACCAGCTGACATCATTAACAAATTTGACATACTAGTAGACAACCAGCTGACATCATTAACAAAAAAGAAATACTAATAGACAACCAGCTGAAATCATTAACAAATAAGACATACTAGTAGACAACCAGCTGACATCATTTACAAATTAGACATACTAGTAGACAACCAGCAGACATCATTTCAATCATATGAAAGTATATATATACAATTACAGACCAAGATGAACGGGGACAACATTTCCCAAATATAGTGTACCACGTGAACAACAGTTGAATGCAATCATTTTTTTTCTCAAAACAGTAATAACCGTACACATCAGTGTGACTCGCTTAATCTGTATACAATTCAAAATGTTCATAAACAGGCATGACAAGGGTATGTCACCTCATTTATTAATTACAACCCACATCAACATCATGTTCATGTATCAAATCTGACTAATAATCTAGTAGTCAGGGATGTTAGGGATATTTGCGTTCAGCTTCTTCCAAAAGCACCAAATTTGGTCCAGAGGTCGCCCATGTCATACTGTTTGGATTTCTGGCGGGCGCCAAAACGGGCGTCTCACGGGGCCGCCATATTGGCAAAATCCAATATGGCCGCAATCCAGTTGAATGTAAAAAAACTTGAAGGGAAAGAACCATAAATTATACACTATTTTAGAGGTTTTCATAGTCGGGGAATTTAATTTAGATGTTGTTTTAATGATCTGAGGTCAAGTTCATTGATTACGGTAAATGTATGTTTGGGTGGACCTGTCTTCAATGTCATTAAACAATCAATAATACAATTTTGAACAGAATAGTTTGGAGACATCTGCAGTGGCAAAATGCTTTATATGTCAGTGTGTTCATTTAATAGTTTAATATCACAGCGTATGATACTAATGATTACGGTCTAGCATGCAATCCCTGGTTTTAGCAACAATTGCTACTGGTTATCACAACCGTTATTTGAGCGCCAGCTTTCACGATTACAGGAGGTTGTACATCAGGCACTAGCACTGTTGCATTTGTACCTTCCTGTACATGCCCCGATGCAGCCACGGTGTGAGAGAATGGCATTGAAAATTTGCTCAGAGTCAACCAAAGTGGTTGTCATGTACTGGTACCATCGTTGTGCCAGCTCTACGCACTGAATCAGGAACTCAATGCTGGATTAAGTAACATATTGCCAGTAGAAACTAACCTGTTATATCGCTCGCTTTGCATGCTGCAGCATAGTGGCTTGGGTAGATTGAATGCAACTTGCATCCAGTTGTGAACGGTTGATGCCTTATAGTTGCTGCAATGACACCTGCTGCAATGCTGCAAGATCTGAGTAGATGGTATTGACGCGGTAGTTTTTACCGGTGTCCAACCAGAGCTCTGACACCAGTGCGAACATAGGCTTTGTAAGAACAGGCTTTGTCGTTTGTGTCATAAACAAGAGTATCTACCTCTGAATGGTTGCAATGCTGACGTGCTTTGAGGCTATACTGTTTGTTGGAGAGCAAGGTCTCGAAGCGGATACTCAATAACAGTGTCCCGCCCATACCAGCCTTGGAAATGTGTGTGCTGCTGAAAAAAGAACAGCTTTTTTACTCCTCATTGTTCAAGGAGCCGCCATTCCAGTTTGTGTCTGGAGTGTTAGCATCGCACATTGTCCGTGGATCATTCCCATATTGTTGATGTGTGAGAGCTTTAAGGATATTTTTATCTGGGTAAATATCCAATACGGCGTCAATGTTTTGATATTTGGTATGTGAGGCTGCATATATGTGCTAGTGTGGGTCACACCATGCACCACAATGGTGACCTGTTTGACAGTAGCTGTGTGGTCAGTCGGTGCATTGAAACACGTATACATGTCTGCTCTTGTTCAAGATCGCTTCAATTCTAGATACTGGTATTTTTTACAATCTTTTTTTGACATATATTGCATATATATTTCATGACATTCTGTGTAAAGAGTAATATTAATCGTGATTTGTATTGTAGCAAGGAATGAATTGCCTAGCTGCTCTACCACCTTAATGAAAGATTGTTGAAACATTGATTTCAAGTTGTGTCCTTAATCATGCTGGGCAGTGGATTGCGATGATGAGTGTCGAGCTTCTTATAAAGTCGAACAGTTAAACCATGTGTCTGGAGGCTTTTGTTGGACTGTGGATGTGCTTGGTCCTTGGTGATGAGGCTGAACTTACTAGCTTATTTCCACATAACAAAATTGCCCTTCAGGAACTCAGCATGTACATGAGAATGTGTTTAGGCTAGCTCAACCTTGCGGTGTGTTCCATGACATGAAATATGCCATATGCGTTCATCTATACTAGTAGTATAGTACGCAGCTCGCAGTGACTGCATACGTTCTTATACCCGTTGTTACCAGGTAGTTTTACCGATTATTTGCTTGCTTGCATCGAGTTGTATCCTGACCGATTGATGGCGTCATCCTCTACCTTGCTTCAGCACACTAGTGGTGTGTGTCTTCCACACCTCATCATTGACTTTGACTCCTCGCGCATCAACGGTTGGTAAGGCTTCGTTGTTGACGAGTATGAGTGAATAAAACAGATGTTTGAGTAAGTTCGATTGGGGACTGGGTCGCGCGCAATACCTTGCTTAACTTCCATGACAAGGGGGTACGAAGTTGAGATACCCTGTTCTTGGTCAATATCAGTTTTATGGAACTAATCTATATACAAGCTTAATTTCCAAGCTTTCCTTGCGCCCATTTGACACGGGAACCTTAACAATAACCCCGGCATAGTTTGTGATATGAAGCCATATGGTATTTAAGAGTTGCTACAATGCCTTAGCGATCAGTCAACTGACTAATCGTTACAGTGATGAGGAAGTTCATTCGCATGTATAACAATGAAGTATCGGATATCTTATGCTAAATAATTAACTGGATGGCAGTCATTTTGGATTTTGCCAAGATTGCGGCCCCAATGGGCTAACTTGACCTCAGATCATTAAAACGAGATCTTAATTGAATTCCCCGACCATGAAAACCCCTTCAATGGTGTATCATTTATGAGTTTAGCCCTACACGTTTTATATCTGTGATTTACATCCAACCGGATGGCGGCAATGTTGGATTTTCCCAAATTGGGCGCCCGCCTTGCGCCCGGCAAAAAATGTAAACCTTATGGCATTGTCGACCTCTGGGTCAAAATTGGTGCTTTTTAAGAATCTGAACCAAACAGTCCCTTTATTGCCCTAACACCCCTGACTATAGTACGCTCATTTAGTAATCGTTGTCTTTGTATGTGCCGTCTTTTTGTAGAACGTCCATAAACCTTGCACTTCTACCTTGGGGAATGTTTGTGGATATATTTTAATGTTATATTCATGTTTATATTGTAACAAACTAAGTATTGAACAATGACAACATACCATGCTGTTATCTCCACGAACACAATAACACCTCTAAACAGCCCTTATACTGTACATGAATGGCGGTGACTTGTACTAAATCTACGAAAGTACGGAAATTAGATTTCCTTAAAGTGAGACGCTGTGAAGGTCCTACGTATTCTTCAAAACACGGCAGGAATAGTAAGTGTCTCGAGGAAGTGTCGCATACAGCACGCTCTATTTAGTTTTTGTTAGAATGTAATTAGCAGAGAATGCGCGGCTGAATTATCGAAAGCCCCCGCCCCCAGTTTTACAAGTTCAGCCAGTGAACGGATACTGCCACCTTCAGCGTATAATTCATATCCCGGAGGACATCGCTGCTATATCAAGTCACACGTGCTCAGCAAACGACATATGTTTAGTACGTGTGCTGACCATAACACTAAGGGTATGATCGGACTCTCCCAAAAACAGGTTTGCTTAATAATCCTATTATTTCATTTATATCAAATGTTTTCCCCGAAAGATACATATGGCATTGACTTATAATCACTCGTACAAATGATTGAGAAAGTGTATGCTGACGGACTGATGTGTTTCTTTTTATCCGTTTTTTTTTCTGTTCAGGCAGAACCGATATGTTTCCGTCTTGAAGACATCATATTCTTTGTTGGTGTTATTTGTGCTTTCTGCAGTTAGGTCTTAATGCCTTCATTCAAATCTAGATTTAAGATCTCAGTCTTCATATTTCCGGTTCAATAACAACCTGTTCGCCCGCCATGCTGTTTTTCATCACGCAGCGTGCTTTCAGCTTCTTAATGCTCTTCAAGCTATGGAGGAAATAAAAGTATAATACTGAGTTATTTTACAGCTTTATACATCCTCCTGCATGTACACTTTGTAAATATTAAAGGGACTGCGCTAAAGATGACCCAAGCTTTATATGATTGCTTTCGCCCTTAAATCTTATTCTTTGTGTGATAAAAGTTAAGTGATGATAACGGATTAGTTTTTTCTCTCCCTCTCTCTCCGAAGAATGGATTTCCTCGTTTAAAAATACTCGGGATTTCGTTATTCGGGCACTTTGCAAAGATCACGTGATCGCTAAATATTGATGTAATCAAAATGACAGTATTCAGGGTGGACTATTGAAGAGGTAGTGTATAGGCTGTATTCTCATACTGTATGAAACAAGTGAAAACTGTTGTGAAATGGGTATTAATCTCGTTCTGTAGATATTAGTAAATCGACAAATGTACAAAAATAGCGAACGGTCACACGGGATATTACGTGATGACTCCACAATGCCATGTGACGATTCCGATAAAAATAAACACGCTATTTTTAGACTTAAATTTGCGATAGAAATTGTAGCGAACACGGTATTCTTTCGGCGTTTCTTAGGTTATGTAATCTGTCATTGGTCATATTTCAATGCCCCACATATACATATTTAACACTGATTTTCTTTACACCGAAAATGTTATTATGTTATTACGAAAACGTTAGTTGGTCATCTGGAGTACAGTCCCTTCAAAGTACCCCCAATGGTTGTCATCTGGAGCGCAGTCCCTTTAAAGTACCCCCCAATGGTTGTCATCTGGAGTGCAGTCCCTTTAAAGTACCCGCAATGGTTGTCATCTGGAGTGCAGTCCCTTTAAAGTACCCGCAATGGTTGTCATCTGGAGTGCAGTCCCTTTATAGTACCCGCAATGGTTGTCATCTGGAGTGCAGTCCCTTTAAAGTACCCGCAATGGTTGTCATCTGGAGCGCAGTCCCTTTAAAGTACCCCCAATGGTTGTCATCTGGAGCGCAGTCCCTTTAAAGTACCCCCAATGGTTGGCACTCTGTGAGGATCTCGTTCGCATCACACTCTACAAAGGAGGAACTTAAAAACCTTATGTTAGGTAACTGGAGGTTGATGTGTTTTAAGCATGTGCTGAATACCTCGCGTCTTCAACATTCATGGAATGTTCCTGCTCGCGTTTAGATGTTGTTTGTTTTATCGACTCTGCTTGGTGATGGGTAACATGGACGATGAGTTGGCAGGGTACTGATGCTGTGTATCCTCAACCCTTCTTCTTCTTCTGCTGAAACCGTTACTGGCTCTGTAATAGAGATATGATCTTAACAACCAGAATGTAATTCTTGTACACGTTACATTTGTGGCGGTTCTACGATACAGTAATAGGCTTGTGCTTAATAGGTTCAATTGTAAAATTATATGTATACATGTACATACGTTTGTCAGTTAGTTTAACCTTTTTTCTTTCATTTGAGGCCCTCGTGGAAGATTGACATGTCAAACGACTGACCTCTTGATATAAACTCTTAAATGTCTCATTTTTTAAATAACCCCCCCCCCCTTAAACATGCTTGCCGACATGTGGATAATCACCCGACTAAACAATCTTACTTCTCATGATTTTTGTCGCTATTGCCTAAATTTCTCCTTTAAATGTATCCCAGTCATCGGTGTGTAAATGTATCAGATGTGTAATAACAATATTCTAAATTAGCGAAGCATTAAATTCAATATTGAACATTGTAATTCATTCTTAAGAGACTGATGTGCTATTTTCAAGAATTGCAACTGAAATAGCAGTAAAATAAACTTCCATGTATCACTTCTTCTCTTTCAAGCTGACTTACTTAATTACTACATAACACTTGAAGCTCTATGAGTTGGTCCACCACTGTAATATCTTGTAATATACACCATCATACAATCGGAGTTAATCATATAGTCACTTTCAGACTGCCAATCTCTTTTATACTACAATATACAAATAACACAACGACTGCTTACTAACTGGAGGGCAGAGTGCATATGTCAGTTCTACGTTCCTTACCTCTTGTTTGTTGGAAATTGTCCATATTGAAACGGTTTGTGTCTCAAACAACTTTCAAAGTTTCAAGCCATCTAAATGAAACGTGGTACACATGGTCACTAGTAAGTGTAGATGTGCATAGTGTATTACATAATGGCGTTCAGAGATGTGCACCTTTTCACGTTCTTATAGACACTGTGTCTTATTTCCAGTGACACAGTATGAATAGTGCTATTCATTTCATTAAGTGGTAACTCTAGCCAAGGGGGAAAACTGCAGAAGTTCTGTGGAAAATAGTTCAACAGTATCCTCCCTTGCTTCACGATACACCTGAAAAATGGTTTGCGATCTCTTTGGATAGGAACATACCCGGGTGTTGAATGTTTCAACGCAAAAGTCACAAAACGACGTGATGGGAAGGGTCAAGGTTGTGGATTATTCCTTCATTTCTAATTTTTCTAATTTATAGGAATGCACTTCGTCCGTCTGTCCGTCATATTGTGTCCGTGCTATAACTTACTTAAGCATCGATGAATTAACGTATAACATGGTATAACTGTTGTCCTCATTAGGGCAATATGCATTGACCTTGACCCGAGTCCATACCTCAAAGGTCAAGGTCAAGCGAGACATTTAAAAGTCAGCGCTTACTTGCTTATGAATGACGACGATGACGTTCCGTTATGGGTTTACGTTATGGTTACAAAGGTTTTTATGATATTGATGTCAAATAAACTTTATTTAACCTAGAACCAAAAAACAAAATGTTGATGATTCCTTATATGGTAAAAATAGTAAAATTAATCCGCACCGTGTTCGTGTTTACTCTGTAGTATTGCGAGGAAAATAGTGCTAAATAAGTTCGATATTTAAAGGACATTAAATGAAACAAATGTGCAAGCAATTTTTTCCACCACCCCGTTCATGCCGTAACGAACTCTCCAACCCTCGTTGCTTCACTGTGTCTGTAACCCGACAGAGCCTCGTTTACAGACTACAGTAAGGCAACTCGGGTTAGCAAGTTCTATCCGGCATGAACGGGGTTTATGGACCTTGCATAATACCCTTGAAAGGTACCATTTGGATAGACCGGGTCAAGTTATTGTTCAGAATTAAATAGTTCTTTAATCTACATCACTGTACAAATCGAGGCTTTAATAAACAATAAGGCATGTACATTGGTAACACAACGCTTAAATGTACAATCATGTGTGGACGAGTCAAAGTATAATTTACCAGTGAAATAGAGTAGGTAATAAACTTCATTTGTATATAAATGAAACTTGAGTTGTTGCATTTCATACGAGACAATAATATACTTACAAGGACGTCAGTACCAACGCATACAAGATAATACATTCAAGTAAACTTCTGTATATAAAAAACGGCACAGGGAACGACGATTGCCTAAATACCAGTAGAACGTGAACGCTAAAATATACAAATGTAACAGATTGGATGAAAATTGGGTCTTTTTCAAAACATAAACAAATAATCTTCCCTGGCACAAACAAAAATAACCCTTAACATCTAGCGCATCAGTGTGTACATTATTCGACAGAGATAATTACAGTATTACTACAATCATGTTCGATCGTGTGTGGCTAAAACTGCACCTTTAAACTAACAACGATCGTGCTGGCGTTCTTGGTTAGCATGAATCCGACTCAATGTCTGTGCACTGCATTTTCTTCAGGTGACCCAGAGTGTAGTACTGTTTCGCCGGAAGCTAGAGTTGTCCTTCCTGCCATGTTCCAGCGCACTTCACTGAGTCCAAGGATCTCAACCTTGAACCTTCCCATCTCTCTGGCAACTTGGGCTGCTTTACCGGTTTCATACATAGTGCGCACATTCCATGTCGCAATCCGTATAGGCGTCTTGGCGAGAGAAGCTTTGTCGGTAGATTTCTCCACGTCAGATGCTCTCCACCGGGTCGATTCCGAAAATCCGACCGTTGTGTTGTAGTTGTAGTTTAAGGTTTCTGTAGCTTGAGTTCTATTCACATGGTAGGGGTGCTGACCCTATGCACAACCCTCCTCCTTTTGCATCCGGGCTTGGGACCTGCAATGACGGAGTTCCCCGTATATAATCAGATATATCGCCTATGTGGGTAAAACGCTTTCGTTGCGTTTGTTGTACTGTTCGAGTACTGTTTGTAGGTTCACGCCGTATGCGTTGGACCCTACGTGGACTTAAGTTAGCGTAGTTCGTGAGCTGACAGATTAGCGGGCCGCTATGCTGAAATAGCGATCGGTCACTATTTCACTATAGCACCCGCTGCAGTTGTTGGTTGCGATGAGCCGTTGTTTTTGCGAAAATCACAACACATACATCTTCTAAAACTGTCAAAACAACCAAATGTTTGGTAACAGTGACGGGGTTTAGTATAATCTGCTCGATAGTAAAGATTCTAAAAAGACAAACTGTTACGGTATCTGTTTTATTTAATTTTAATTCAGTAGAGAAAGGTGTGCGGTATAATATAAGAAATAGTTCACACCACTTCGGGCCTCAATGTGTTATTTGTAGTTTAGTTACATGCTCATATAGGTAAAACCTATTGCGGGAAAACAATTAAAGACAATCAATCATGATAATTGAAGAAAATATATCATTAACACTTAGTCTGGGTCCTCAATCTTATCATACTGAATACTGCACATTAAATATATATTATAAAATGCAACTCATTACTGCCATTTATTGTTTAACTCTTTTTCATTCTCTACTTGACCAACCACTAGCTGCAGAGTTGAGCCTTAATGTTAAGTGTGATGTTTATATTTGCAATTCTTTTTTAAGAGTCATAGTTGTGATGTTTTGATGTTCTATGCACTGTTTGAACATGCTTGTGGACATTTTAGTGACGTCTTGAATGTCTGGGAAATGTTAAATTGTACATTGTAAATGTGTTGTCTCACATATGTGAATGTTGCCTCACGCATGTCACTGTCATCTATTCCAATTTCACCATTATTACTGATTTAGTTTTGTGTTTAATCTGTTTGATAGAAACAGGTCTAGAACTTAACTAAAGCTATAACAGCCTTAATAAGAAAATTAGCAACATTAATCATTGTTACATAAGGAATTAAATTAGGCACTTACTGGTATGCTTATCCATTCCAGAATGTTCTGTAGAAAATATATATTTCAATTTATATACACGTACATTTCATCACTGTATTCTGTGTGTTGTTGTTTTTATATGTGAAAATACTTTTACAGCATGCGTTGTGCAATTGCAGTGCGCTAAATAAGGTGTCACTATTTTATACTACGAGTTGCTAGTCATATTCTGTGAATACAATTATAAGAAAACGTCCAGTTGAATATACGATCAGCATATGTGAGTTGGTACAGTTTGTTAAATGTTTTGAAAACAGAGACAACAATGTTCTATCTTTATTTTCAAGCGGTCTCGACAATAACTATTAATTTCATTTAAAACAGGTACATGTACATTTGTAGATGAAGAATTTCTTACTCAAACGTGCAAGCCATATAAACTGAACACTGGCGATCTATATTGTGTGCGGTCTGAAAGTATTTCAAACGTTTTATTTGACAGAAACAAGTCGAATGTGTGTCAGCAACAACGTTGTATCTCATGGAAGCCTACATTGCCTGGATGGACGGATCCTGATTGATAATTTCCCATTTTATACAGTAGAGAACAGAACAGACACTACACGTGACAACTCGTATACTTGTTCCAATTGGACGATAGGAACAGAGATAGCAGATAATTCAGTAGTTTACGATACTTTAATTAATTTCTGCTCGTATAAAACAAAATGCAATTTAGCAAACTGGTTGATTTACGGCTCAAATGGAAAACAGTGGTTCTCAGATATTGACTTTACGTGTTTTAGTCCAAGTAAGGGTATCGTTAATAAATAAGTACTAAGTACAGTATTACTTAAATGGTGTGTTGAACTCGTGACTCAGAAAAATACAGTTGGTGGTTATTTTTACATTTGCCATTTTTTGAGAAACAATAATGATATATGTGGAAGTGTGATTTCCTTGGTTATTGTAGATTGATGCTGAAATATATATTGCAGGCGCACCGGGGTGGGGGTCTAGCATGCGATCGTTTCCGAATATGCAGGACTGAACATGGCCAAATAAATCATCGTACCAATGTTAAGCTATTGTTTGTCGTGCCTAATTATATCCACCGGACGATCAACCATTGTGCAACTCCACGTGATTTGCATTTAATGGTCCCACAGTGCAATGCAAATAGATTAATTAAGTGTGTAGCTACATTGCTTTTTTTTTTTTTAACTTTGTAGAAACCGATACATTCGTGTTCGTTTCTTATGTTTAAATGATGAAAAAACAACAAAAGTGTTTGCTTGTTTTTGGACTTTCTGTTTAGTTTATACTAAATTTATTTCATTTCGATCTTAAAACAAGCAAATCTGCGTAGGTTAAGTACGTTCGAATACGTGTCGATAATTAACGAGGAGGCTTATTTAACAAGTCAATCTTCAATTAGCACCTCAAACTTATTTAGTCCGATTGTAATATCACGCTCGAATGAGTTCCTGGAACCAACCAGTACTAAGCAGTGTATGGCAGGTATATGTTCTTGCTCAAGGAAACAGCATGAACATTTAATGGGGTTAGGAAATGTGGTTAAATTGTCTTGCTCGAGATAACACTGGGAGTCGTCCATGGGATTCGAACTCAAGTATTACAGGCAATCATATATCGATTACGAGTTAGACAAGTTAAACAGTGTGCCTCTTCACTATAACGTGTACTGGTTATTGTAACATACTGAGTAGTGGTGAATTATAATCTCACTTACAATCTAGTTAAATAACAAATACAATCTAGTTAAATAACAAATACAATCTAGTTAAATAACAAATACAATCTAGTTA
>ENA-OREC01001379-OREC01001379.1-marine-metagenome-genome-assembly--contig:-NODE-1379-length-12188-cov-11.554289_pt1 | contig 12188 bp, 7 predicted proteins | sample MGYA00248626_ERZ508543 | MGnify/ENA primary metagenome ERZ508543 (study PRJEB26211, sample SAMN05518279) | marine metagenome | isolation source: Puget Sound, Washington, USA | host: Bankia setacea... | reverse complement strand
TTGTTGTTGTTGTTGTTGTTGTTGTTGTTGTTATTATTATTATTATTATTATTATTATTATTATTATTATTATTATTGTTATTATTATTGTTGTTGTTGTTGTTGTTGTTGTTGTTTTTGTTGTTGTTGTTTTTGTTGTTGTTGTTGTATGAAATTTATGTGTTATGGGGTAATTGAAAGAGTATAGTTAAGTAACGGTGCATACAATTTTCATGACAACACGTATGAAACGTATGCTACATAATTATGTTGTTGTGGCTTGATTATTTAATTTATAGTTAACAACTTGTGGCATATAGCTAGGAACGCTCATTTACCATGTCTCGTGTATGTGTTATTAGATATGTGCAGTGAATCTCAGAGCATGTTGATTCATTTCAATTTTCTATGATGTTAGTATTTCACATTCAGAGTCCTACTGTAATGGTTAGAATCGATTTTACAGTGTATGGCTTTAAACGAATTGAATTGAAACACTATTTTTTCCAATGCACTGTGGGTAGTATGTGTATTAGAACATAACAATCGTCGTACTAAATTGGCATATTTGAAGGAAGTAATTACTTATACATATATAAATGAATACACACATTTAATTAAGCATATCAGTTATTGTATAGCTACACAGTTCAGGGACACTATACTAATTGCAGAAATGGCTCCGAAACTGTCTACATGCAGAGGTTTGTGTTGTAGTAAATGTTAGTTCTAAATTCTATTCTACTGGTCTACTTGTATGATTTTACCTAACAACCGTTCTCAAGATATTAAAATAAACAAACATACCTAACTAAAACACACACACAACAATACAGTCAGTTCTAAATAAATAAAGACGTTATGTCAAACTATACGTATATCTACTATTCAAAGTGGTACAACAGAGAGTGACATGCTGAGGTTACAATTATATCACAGCACAAACGAATCAATAGAAATGATATTGTTTGCACTTACCTTTGATAGAAGTTTCAATATCCGACTGCACGTTTGTATGGGTTTTTTCCTATAGTTCTGCCACCTTCACTTAGTCAAAACGCATTCTTAAATCGTCAGCATCAAACATCATACTATACAATTCACTAAGTCGTTCCATCAAAATCTAGCGTCAAAGTAACACAGATGATGGGAAAAAATGTAAACAATGGTAAGTTGTAAATCACTTAAAAAGTCATCCAGACGAATTTACATAAAACAAACTCATGGATCACTCTCCCGCTGATCTACTTTCACTACCATATCAACAAAACACTACAATTAATCGTAAAACTGATAAAAATCCTGAATAAGTGTTAACTTACCAATCAGCGCGCGGTATTTCAGTCACGTGGTTATCGACGCGCGCTACGTTTAACTCGGCGAAGCTGTCACTACTGTCAAATTAGGAGACACATATTATTGCGGATTTATAGGATAGACCCGGTGCAGAAACAGAAAACTTACTATCAATTGTGGTTAAATAATGTACGCAGAAGTTGACAGGATAAAACGAATGGTTACGTATGATTTAGGTTAACCAGAATAGGTGAGAAGTTTCGCGGAGTGATATTGACTCACGAGGCAAAAGTTGGCAGCCACATACATCCGTGATGTGTGACAACATCTTGACTTGAAACGTGTATATATCAACGTTAAAATACATCCTGGTTATTTGACAATGCCACACTGACTGTGAATATAGATTGTTAATTGTAAGTACAATTGTTGTGGTGTGACATTTGAGTGAGAAAGAATAAAGTACACTATATTTAGCACATACGTCATTTAGTTAAGGCCATTTATTTATTTATTCTTTTTTTTATTTTTTTTATTTATTTTTTAAATTTTTTATTGAGGGGGGATGTTACGCAACCATCTCTTCTATAATGTCTACTAACGGGACGTGGGTTCGAATCTTTTTGGAATTCCGAACATGACCAGAAAGCTTAGTTAAGTTTTTAGTTTAATACGAATTTTATTCCAAAAGAAAAGGGAGCTTTAAATGTGCATTTAGGACAGGACTCGGGGTTTTGAAGGTAATATATGTCTAATAAGCCCAGAACGTCGAAACTCAATACGTATGACAATGTATATTAAAAGTGTACATTTTATATTCTAAATTAATATGTACACGGAGCTTCACCACTATTTACTGCAAATACACGTAGTGTCCATTACACCAGTTTGTCTATTTAACTGAAAATAAATCTCTTTATCCACAACCATGCTTGTCACCAATTTGAAGAGCACGGTGTAATCTATCAGAAAATCTTCTCGGCGCATAAAGTTCTGAGCTTTTCCATAAAGTGCCAGACAATATATTCATATCTCCTTGGAATGTATGTTGATTATATTGTGTGTTCTATTTATAAAAACCGGAGATGAAAGAAGTGTTATGCACTACGGAACTTCCGTTTCGACCTTATTCACTAGGTACAACATACGTAATGTATTTGTATATGAATAATTTTACGTCTTTTCTATACATCTTTAGTATTATTATAACTAAGAAATCGCCTTCTGAAGATTTCAATACACAATTTCAAAACAAGAAACTTAAGTTTTATTAATAAAATATCGTTTTACTCTGCTAACCAGTCATGCGTCTAGCGTGTTGAGCAACATGGTATGATTATGTTTTTGTTCTTCTTTGTCGGTTAGGTCTAACTATTCTTGTATCGTAAAAATGATAAGCTCGACAAAATCAATTATAAATGATCAATTCAAAACATTTTGTTTCGATACTTTACCATTAGGCCTGACCATCATCTTGTCACAATAAACGACACAAATGACACAATTTATTGAAGACAAGAACACCATGATGATCACTGTGCGAATGACCAATATCTGACTGTAGAAACCAATGTAGGAAGACGCTTTTGATGTTAGGCTTAAAATCGAGAGGTTAACAAAACAAACCCTATCACACACCACACCAGAAGCGATGGGCCAAGGTAAGATATTCAATAAATTAAAGACATTAATTGATGACCAGACATCCTTATTTGTTGAATCAATAAAAAAGAGGGCTAGGCAAAACCGTAGAAACCAACCTTGGGAGACGTCTTGGATTGTCAGTGTTTTACCTTTTATAAATAACGAGGTTTCCAAATCGAGGCTAGCCTATACTCCAAGCAGAAGCGATGGTCCAAGATAAAATATTCAATGTTTTAAAGACATTATTTGATTGCCTTTTTTTCGTTGAATCGTCAAACAAGATGGCAAGAGAGAACCGTAGTACCAATGTAAGAAGATGTCTTGGAGTATCGGTGTTTTACTTAAAATAGGGTTTTCATACAAACGCAATCAGAAGCGACGGACCTATATATGTTAAAGAGCCAAAGAACAAACGGAACGAATTGATGAACAGACATCCTTTTTTTGATGATTCGTCAAATTAGATGGCCAGCAAGGACTATAAAAGCCGATATAAAAAGACGTCTTGGATTGTAAGTGTATTACCTTTAAAAATCAAGGCTATCATACAGCCGCAATCAGAAGTCACGGACCTTTATACACAAAATAGTTAATTAAAGACAACTAATTAAAGACAATAATTGATGACCAGACATTTTTTTTGTTAAATCATCAAACAAGATGTATTCTGTAGAAACCATTGTAGGGACATGTCTTGGATTGTAAATGCTTTGCTTGAAACGCGAGGTTACTAAATCAAGGCTATCAACAACCACATCCAGGAGCGACGGACCGAGGTATGTTAAAGAGTCAATACACAACAAAGGAACGATATGCATACCAGAGCGACGTCCTGTCAGTGTCTCCTGCCACACTAATCCTGTCAACTTGACTGACAGCCTAGTCAACTTAGTCCAACAGCTTTGTGAGGATCGACTGTCACATGGACTTGTTAGCAATGCCCTCCCCATACTCACCACGACCCACAACCTACACCGCCCCATCTCCCCTCTCCTCCCACACCACTGTCGATCGCCCCTCCATCTTGTCTTTGTACAAAGTAAGCGCTCGTTTCATTCTGCGGGAAAGTATACACAGTCTGTCTGCTATAACACTCAATATCAAGACTGGTCCGAATTTTGAACCCACCACATTCGGTCCCAAATATCTCTTGTTTTATCCTTGTTTTGCTATTAAGACCAATACGGTTTATAGACCATATTTTATCGGTTCTGATGGCGGTCTTAGTAGCGAAACTACATGCTATCGATTTCGCTTATTTGACATGTATATATAAAGACTGGTTCGATTTGTAGAGTCCCTATTTTCGGTCCTAAATTGTTTTCGTTTTGTCACTTTATACGGGTCTCGCTATTTAGATTGACACGTTTTTAAGATCACTTTCGAGTCAGTTCCTATGGTGGTCTTGCTAGTGTAATATTAATGTGCTAACCATGTGATCCACTGAATGTGATGTAATACAGCTAAATAGAACTTGGTCATCTGTTTCCGAAACATAAGGGAATTCATCAAGTATTATAGATGTATGCTGGCTCATTGGCTATCTTTACTTAACTTCTTGAATATAAAATGATGAGTATAAATTGTAGATGTTTTGTAATATCACGATGTACATACTTTTGATCCATATTCTAGTTTCCTTGTGAGTGAAGGAGGCGCTTTCATATCTACTTTTGAATAAGAAAGGTTTTAACTTTTACTAAATCAGCTTCATGTGTAAAAATAATACTTTGGCGTCCATTATATATTAGCAACGAGACCGTGATGTTGGAAAACAATCCACAAAGCGCAACAGGAGAGTGGAACCCGAAAACTTGATATTGAATTGGTCGTAACATTTTCATTCGACGGTCTAATTATATACATTTACGAGGTCTTCGAGTAATGTAAATATGAAAATACCTACTTATCTATGACCAAGCATAAAGTGAATTTAAGATAACGTGTCAAACATACAGCATGTATGTAACAGTGCTCTGTGTGACTAGCTAAATTCCCTTGTCCGATGTTGATATTGTTTATGTGCCAATCAGAAAGGTGAATGTTCAGTCTAGTTAACGTCTGACGCCAGGGGACATTTCGACCCTTTGTGACCCCTTATCATAACCCCGTCTGGTTTCTAAACGTTCAAAACAGACGGGACACAATTTTATGTTTTTAAATTACACGCTGAACTCTTTTGTGAATTTAATGATGGTTATTTCATACTTTTCTGAGTTTTATTGTTAGCTCTGACAGGTGCTTCTTTTCGTCTTTTGTCAAACATTCATAAACTGCTTTTTGTGATGTTTTCATTTTTCAAAAGTTTAAAGTTTTAAGGGCGTGTTTTGACGTTTCTACGAGACCCGGTGACTTGGTATTTCAAAAGGGGCTGCAATTATGAAAACATGCTTTTTTCCACGGTGATTTACTTTGAAAGAAGAGAAAGCAGATTGTGCCGCCGTTAAGTAGTTTTTTTATTCAATTCATTACTCTGGGCTCAATTAATTGCCTTAGTCTCATATCATTACTTTGGTATCATTTCATGGCTTTAGGCTCATTTTCATCAGTTTGGATCCTTTTAAATGGTTTGGAGTCATTAAGTAATGTTTCGACAAAGCGAGGGTTGAACGTAAAAGAACTGTGGTAAATATACATGTAAATAAAGCCACGATAAACTCACACATATTTATATAATTATATTTTAGTCGGGTGAAGCCATTCGTAGATGTTCGTTGTGTATAAACGTGCAGTTTTAATGTGTTGTCTGCTTGAGCGCAATATGGCAGATGAGCTGTTTTGCTGAATTGTATAAATTTATAAAATAAAAATAATAAGTTTGTTATACAGAGTCTGATATACGAATGAACATTCAATACAGAAAGTGGCAAACTAATGCATGGATATAATACGTCAATATTAAAGTAAAGCCTATACCTCAAGTTTCGATCTTTTCAAGAATCTGTCGAATTGAATTGTCCAATCTTTTAACCTTTTTAGACATTTCCCACTATACTTCTTTCACTCTTGTCAATCTGAATTTACATGATTTTCCTATAGCTTAATGTATACCATTGTTTACTGTCAAGTATCTTTTATTTCTTGTAAGATTTACTTAATAACTATACAATTTTCGAGTCCCAGCGTTATATAAAAACATAAGACTTTGACACTTATATTTCGGTATGCTTTCTATGTTTTTATGACCACAACCCACCCCAATAGCGGGTATTATTCCCTTAATAAAATAAAGAGCTTGAATAATGTCTTCTTAACTCAGCAAGCTTTTATATTTCGGACACCTGCGTGCTTTTACGATCTAGATAATGATGTTCTTCTCTGTTCTGTGTTTTATATCACTCCGGTATTATAGTGTCTCCTTAAGTCATGTAATATCTGGTAAATGTATAGGGCCGTCTCGGGTAATCGACGGTTGTTTCGGGGTTTTTCGGGGTGTAATTTACTATTACGATCGGTACGGTTGGTGTCAGGTTTCCCGGTTTGAGAAAATTGTCTACAGCACGCGATGAGGTAAAGAAAGTGTGGCAATAGAATTGATATCACAGAGGTTGAAATGATACAGCCAGTAAGACTTGGTATCACAAAAACAAACTAACAACTGCAACAACACCAGATAACAAGACAACACGTACGTATTTGCAGCAATTTTAGAAAATAATAAGATAAGAGTTCAGCAATTTTTAATTGTTTTAAAGAAGGGTTGCCGAAATCATGCATGGTGGTTAATTTCTGTTAAAACGACGTGAATCCAACTAAAACGAAACCAGACCCAACAGGAGTTGAAGTATCTACATCCCCAATTATCAAGAAAACCAAAACAACTACAACAGTAAAACAACAACAAAGCAACAGTAAAGAAACTGAAATGCAAGTTCTATGGTAGACCTACTATCATCAAGTATCATTATCAATTGTGTATTGTTATCATTATTTCGTTGACAACAACCAGCCAGCTGTGGGTTCACAAGCTTGTATCGGAACTGTACAGACATGTGCACTTTGGCTCTACATTATGGCCTATACATATACAGAAGTGTAAACAATGAAGCGTTTAAAAAATCAATTATGTTGTTCAGAGGAGAAATGGTTCACATCATACTCAACGATGTTAGAGACTTGGTGAAGATGACGATCACTTTGTGAATACGACGACGACGATGATGTTGTCGTTGCTGCTACTAGTGAGGATGACACAAAAGACAACCTGTTCATAAAATACATGATATATAACATCCCGCACAACACAATCAGTTGTAGTTTGAAGATGACGAAAACTCGGCAAATACGATGATGACGATGCTATTGTCGGCGCTGTTACTATGATGATGGCGCGAAAGACAACCTGTTCAGAAACAAGACACATCATTGAACATATAACATCAACAAAATCCGTAGAAGCAATATACAACGACGAAATCACTTGGGGTTAGACGCAAAAGGCAATCTGTCCATTAAAAGACATCGAGGCACATACCGTAACATAACAAACTCAGCTGAAGCAATACTAAACACTGAATTTACTTGGGGGCTTTCCGAGATGAGTAACTTGCAACTAACTCAGACACAACCACAAAACAACAACAATCTCACACCAGCCACAATTGACGATACACTCTTGATGTTGGTAAGTATGGTCTAGTCAACCTTAGCGAGAGACTGAGCTGCACTTTGGGGACCACCTTTTCAATCATAAACATCTCGAGAACCTGCTATAAAACAATCCGATCCATCATAATTAGTAAGTTGCGTTAATAAGGCACAGTATTTGTAACCACATTACTCCTGTGTGAACAATTGGTTGGTTGTTAGTGGAGGTTGAGTTGTCTAGTATTGCTGGAACGTTTTGTAGATCTGTGAGTTTCAGCTGTCGTACTTGCACACATGTATACTTGTCGCAGTTGTTCATGTTTAAGAATCAATATAGGCACTGTTTTATTAGCACTTACGCACAACTTAAATGTACGCAGTTATGCCAGGCTTCAATACGATATCCACCCCCTAAATAACATCCAACAGAACTTCACTTTCAGATGTATTGCTTTGGTTTACATGTTGGATAGGACCAGCTGTTCCAGATTAAGTTTTAACTAGACAACGAGCGGAGTGAAGAAAGAACGATGGAATGCATGATAACGTGGCCGAACGAACAAACGATGATAGCATGTAATAATTGAAAGAGGGATATACAAAATAACTGGATGTCCAAAGAGAAAAAGAGACAGCGATTGAAACATACAACATATATCAACTGACCGACTCAAACATTCGGCTTGGGAATATATCGGGAGGATCTCTTTAGACTTTCTCTGTTCTTTCTTAATACGATGATGCTCGTTTACAGTTCCTAGTATATGATCGAATATGAGCATACATCGTTATGTACATGCATAGTATCACCATTGCTTGTACACAATACATACATAATGCTAAATAATATGTTAATATAAATAAGTGACGTTGTTGGTAAATATTGTCAATCACTGTCAGTTCAAAAATACATGCACTGCGCTATACTTCGTTATAAATGAAGAGTAACGGAAGAAAGTGAATTGTTTTTCGACGATGTTGGTAAACCTAATCATTGTATTGTAATGAACACTTAGTTAATACCGTATACATGTAGAGCCGCAAATATAACTCACCTCGAAACTGACAACAAGGTGTTCATAGTTTCATGTCGGTACAAATCAAGGGAGCCAAATTATATGTTTACAACTGTTATTGATAATGAGCGAATATACGTGATCATGGTTCGTGTATACCAACTACTTTCGAACGTGGTCTAAACAGTGGATGTTCCAGTCGGTCTTTTTTAAAGGTCTTAACAGCAGAATTTGACTGTTCCATGAAGCAAAGAAAAGGGAATGACATATTAAATTCTCCAATGTCTTATCTGTTATCATAATCTTCATCTCTAATTTCCATCCACCCCGATCAACTCGTTCCCCATACCCGGGGGCCAACTCCAAACACATAATGTGACTAATCGAATCTGTCCAACAATTTGATAGCCAAATTTCTCACTCCGTATTGTCACCATAGGCTTGACAAATCATATCTTGATCTGAAACAAATGATAAGTAATATAATTATGCAACTAACAAAACGTTACAATATTATACATTTACCTTCGGGGCTGTTGACATTTGTTTGCGATGGTTGTGTTGTGTGGGGTATGAGGTGTTTTTGATCATACCTTTCCAGGTTGTCTTTACAATTCATTATACCTTCTAATTGACTAAGAATATAAAAGAATATGGCTACTTTCGCATTTAAAATCAGTGATTATCTTTTCCTGAAAGAGTAGCTTATCGAACAGCTTATCAAACAGCTGTCAAGTGTATCAAAAATCAGAGATAATGCTCCATACTTCAAGTCTTTGGATTACGTTTTCTCTGGTAGTCTCGCATATGTCTAGTTATGATTCCTTCTCGAGACATTTGAATAGGCCAATTAAACTATTGTTTTGTGACCTTTAAATAGAGAAAGTTTGCCTTTTGTTGAAGCCCTTATTTTCTTGTTTATACAGGTCTAAAATGTACGTTCTTTGTCTCTAAACATGTTGTCAGATATGAAATGTGCATAAATATTAAAGTTCATAAACTAATAAAGAAAGTTGCACTTAAAATGAAAGTAAATCGCTATGTTGCCGTAAACAACAATCCGAAAAATAGAGAATAAGGGTTCAAAATAGGCTTTCAATATACTTTTTTTAATATTTTAAAACCCAAATAATTGCGCTTAACGGGTAGAAAATCACGCACAAAGCATTTCATTGGGCGATTAGTCGAATCATCGTCGAGCCGGACTGGGTACGGATGACCCGAATCAAAAATTATTTGAAATTGGTCAAATTATTTTTTAAGGGACATGACTGGTGATAAAGGGACTTAAAGGGATTTACAGGAGTTTTATGATTGTCAAAAGAGGCATGTAAAATGGTACTGGTCAAGCGACAAATTGGGACCAAATCCCCTTAAAAATATTAACCTTTTCAGTGCAAGTGTAATTATTGTTGAGGTTTGGACCAGAGACACATTGGTATTAAACTAGCGGACACAGGATAACTAGCGGACACAGGATTATAGGTTTTGGTTTCCGTTGAGGATATTGGACAAACAGTTACCACTTTCCCAGGCACTTTCCTACAGCAATAATAGTATGGAGAAATTGCACACACGCATTTAAGTTCTGCGTGAAAAAAGATACACTGTTGATTATAAGACTACATAACGACTGATGAGGTGTCAACAAATTTAAGTTGAACCTATTTGAGACCTATTTGAGACTTGAGATTTAAATCTAATTGAGTCTAACAATAAGCCATCTTTGTGATATAGAATGGGGTACATGTTTGTAATAGTAATAACTTGGAATGTGACTTTCTTATGTTAACGCCTCATGATAGAATGTGTGTTGTGCATGAACATCAAAAGCCTTGTTCAATATCACGAACAACGGTTCAGAATAATATTAAATCAAGTGTTACTTACTTACACTCACATTATACCAATGGTGTGATTGTTCCCTACTGTCCAAGCATTTTCTCTTCTTTTTTCCGTCTTCATTCCGTACGTTCTTCTGTATTTTATGTTTACTTTCATCTGCCTTCCTTTCTTTCTTTCTTACTCTCGCGCTCCCCCATTTGAACATATCAGCTCTCTAGCTTTCTTGATTAGTTTAATTAACCGATTCTTGAACCCTTCACATCGTATTTCTTTTCAAAGTAAAATATAAGTGATTTTCTCCATTTAGTAAGCCCAACAAAATTGACAAATCTTGTTTAACACCAATCTACTCGTGTTCTTACAATGGTGTGTTGTTCTGATGTATGTTATGTATAAAACTATAACAATTAACATCTCTAAGTGGCCGTTAGTATTAGCACGTGTTCGCCTTATTTGTCCAACACATGTAGTTTCAAGTTATAAGAGCAAACTTAAGTAGTCCACCCTATTACCGTGCTCAATAGGTTTTCCGATTTCGTGTGTATATATTTTTAAATACTATAGTCTAATAACTTCTCAACTCAATCATGGAAAACGAAATTAATGAACAAGTTTATGAGATTTAAAAAAATGTGTCCATTATGTGCCAGAGACATACTTACGCAAGGAACACCTTTAATATGATACATTGAAAACTCATTATATCTTATTTGATTACGGAGCACACGGATTATGTACAGTTGGTGAGGAGGTGAACATAATACAGTGTGTACAATGTGCCACATGTGCATACTTGGGTAATGGTGGTGTGGTAATACGAACGTTTTTAACTTTTTACAGAAGAGAAATATTTTACAGAACATGAGTCTAAGCACCCATTTCAAATTTCGATGGCATTGTCTAGTCTGTCAGTCATTGTCCAAACAATAGATTACGTGTAGCGTTTGTTTCCTTCAGTTAGCTGCTGTTCGACTCGTGCTGAGCTTAGACCAAAACCTGTGATGCCACGATGACCTTTATTGGGGCTTAAATTATTCATCTTTTGACTGACGGTTCAATGTCCAATCAACTTAGCTAAGAAGTCACGGGTTTGTTTATCATTCCAGACATCGTGTATGGTTGTCCTTTGACCGCGAAGAAAAATAAACAACAATTGCTTTTGCATAAATAAATATAGTTGGACGGCTCCCTATTGTGTTCACTACATTATCCCTTAATTTAGTTTGCCTCTTGGCCCCTGACAGTGCTTCATGTCTCTTCTAGACCAATTTCCTATGCAAACACCCAGTGGCGAGGCCCAAACCTCGGATCCCTTTTCAATTCCCCTTGACACACAACTATCATGTCAACAATGTCCAATTAGAAATCAATTTTAGGGGCTGAATTCTTCCCTATTTAAGAGACAAGTCATTTAATTCGTATTTGGTGAACCCATAGTCACTAGGAAGTTTGATAGGACTGTTGTTAAGGGCTCTGGTAACAGGACACCAAATGTTATCAATGCTAGCATTTCCGGTTAAGTCTCGGCTACACGCTCTTTGCCTTATGCTGGATTCGGCCCTTACTTTGTTCCACCACATTAATTATATTTAGTACTATTTACTTAATTAAAATTCGAACTTATTTAGAGAACAAATTAGCAGGTATAATCCATCGATATGTGCATTTTATAGTTTTGTATTTTCAATTATCATAACAAATGCATGTTACGTCTTAGTCAACTCATTTAATTGACCAGCGTAACAATACCAGCGTAACAATACCAGCGTAACAATACCAGCGTAACAATACCAGCGTAACAATACCAGCGTAATAATACCA
>ENA-OREC01001378-OREC01001378.1-marine-metagenome-genome-assembly--contig:-NODE-1378-length-12189-cov-14.164217_pt1 | contig 12189 bp, 4 predicted proteins | sample MGYA00248626_ERZ508543 | MGnify/ENA primary metagenome ERZ508543 (study PRJEB26211, sample SAMN05518279) | marine metagenome | isolation source: Puget Sound, Washington, USA | host: Bankia setacea... | reverse complement strand
AACAGTACAATAGTACAAATAACTCACTTTTAACAGTACAATAGTACAAATAACTCACTTTTAACAGTACAATAGTACAAATAACTCACTTTTAACATAACAGTACAATAGTACAAATAACTCACTTTTAACAGTACAATAGTACAAATAACTCACTTTTAACATAATGGTTGAGGATATTATATAAAAGTAAGCTGGATGTTAAAGACAAACCAAATATCAATAATTTCTCCATTTACCACTAGCAAACCTGTCTGCTGAGTATGTTTGCATGGAACTTTTCTCAATTAACTCTATATTACATGTATTTAGACGCTATAAGAGCACTAACATGATACTTGATAACTGATTTTCCATTTGAAGTATTAAACTGCCTTCATAGCCTAGTGGTAGAGTGCTGGCTTCGAGTGTGGGACGTCCAGGGTTCAATCCCCAGTCAAGAACCGCGACAAAGACAATATAAAAATGGTACCAGTAGCTCCATTGTTTAGCACTTAACATTAAAACAGGAAAACTGACTCTTTCTCAAAAATTAGATATGACAAAAAAAAAGTAATTTTCATTGTGTACATACCTTTGTTTAATCTTGGCACCAGAGCAGTTACTCTTTACAGTTCCATCATGGATAAGTTTAACATCTAACACTTCCTGGTTGCCTACACCTAAGTTCTCACCATATATAGACAGCTCTGTACCCCCTTTCAAAGGTCCAAAGTCAGGGTCTATAGAAGTGATGATGGGCGCCTAAAAAGGTTAAATATAATCAGACTTCTGTACATTAAAGTACATATATTCAAAATCTTATAAATAGAAAGAGTAGAGCAAAATAATCATCAAAATCTCTTATCATATTTGGGAATTGTAGATTGTTAAAAGTTAATTTTCACCCAGGTCCCGGCTTTTAGATATGTTGTGTTATGCTTTGTGACAAATGGGAGTCATTGGTAAGTTTCCATAAGATGGGCTTCTGTGATTCTGTGTACTAAAGCTTGATTCATAACAGTCATACAAACGTTGATTAAAATTCTCTCAATACAAGCTCACAAGTTTTTGTTTTAACGGTATCGCAGAGCACAAATATTCAATTCTCAAATTGTCCCTTAGTCCTGTCCACTGAACAGTATGGTAAAAACAAGAAAAATGCATAATAAATGTGAAAATATACACTCATCCTGCATGAAAAAACTACTTGTCAAGGTGATAAAACAAGACAGTGTAATTTTGGTGCCTTAAACTCACAACACCATAGAGACAAATACTTCGATGTAATTAACATACAGTTGCTCTTGATTGACCTAATAACGATATTCTCAGTCAGTTTGGTATACTTGGATGTAAATAACACGTGTTCTTGTTCACATGACATCACAAAGTGCATAAACAAATTGCAGACAAAACAGCTGGTGCATAATTAAAAAGGACTCCAGCATTATAGAACATTGTTTAAAACCTTTGCAAGCGTAAACATGATTTTTTAAATAGTTACAAATAATTCTAAAAGTTACGGCTTATACAATTCCCAATTCAGAAGATTTAAGACCATAAAAAACCATGTATTGGTGCAAAGATCAAAATTACATGACGGTGAACCATAGTATCAACACTTTCTATGATAACATTAATTATGATTTATAACAGATTATTATAACTCATCCTGCTTATTGTGGACTATGATATATTTTACAGATACCAAAGTTTCCACTGGTTCTGCTTTGAAAACCACTCGTCAGGCTGATAGGATGGGTGGAATTGTTCATGCCCTGATAGTCGTGCATCATTAACACAATAGCCTTGTACATACCTTCCATTCAAAGGTGACAGAGGTGTTGTAGCGAGCTGTGAGACCATCTACCAACATAGTGACTATGGTGTTGACTTCATCTGTATCAGGATTTCCTGCCTTACAGGTCACCCTGCAACAACAACAACAACAACAACATATTTAATATCAAACACCTCTTCATCATAATTCAAAGATTGAACGCTGTTCCATAGCACTTTAAAACCTTTTTTACTTTCACCCCTAGAATATTCCCCAACTACTTTCATAATACACTCACCATCATGTTTCAAATTAACTGATCGTGTTAAAGATGGTTTTAGAAAATTATTTGCTTATCTACTATCTAAACTTTTTATGCAAAACCTTGACCTATGTACAAATTTCAGGCTGTGATCAAATTTAAACCCCTAAATTTAAGCCAACAGAACTGTATTTTTTTAAGTCTTTCATGGTTATTTTGGACAGAATCAACTGTTTTTGGATTAAAAAGATAAAAGCTAAGTGATACTTTACATTTGCCAAAGCTCTGTAGTACAATTGGCATCCATGTTTGTATAAGCTTTTATTTCTTTTGTTAAAGGACAGCAAATAAGTAATAACAAAACTCCAATTGTTGTACCTAAACTACTAAACTAATGATATATAACAAGTAATCAAAATCCCACTAACATGTCATAGACGTCCGTCTCAAAGTCCATCTTTATATTGTCTGGCAGTATTTCTTTCAGAGCCACTTCTTGCGCACATAGAACCCCTCCTACTTGTATATCACTTGGTTTCACTTCGCCATAACCTAGATGCTCTCCCTCAATTGTAACCACAACGTGGCCATTCAATGCTCCAGTTTGAGGTGAGATCTGAAAAAATTCAAGTTTGAGGTCATGTTAGATCAATTACTATGAATCTAATGCAATTTAAAGTAACCATAGCAACACCTTCAAGTTATTATCATTTTTTTCACTAAATGAGTTGTCTAGACAAGATAAAGATGGTAAGGCTAGGAATAAAAAAACACAATGAACAATGTCACATTTTACCATTACTTTAGTTGGCACACTTTTATCAAGAATGGAGCACGTCCATACCAAGCAGTTACATCTCTGTAGTATTCCATTGTTTTATAAAGGTGCTCAAGCCAAAATACTGGAACATTAGTGCATCGGTGACAGTGTTATGATTATTGGCTAGCAAAAACAACTAAAGGGTTAGCAAAAATAACGTAAGGGTTAGAAAACCCCATATGGGCTAGCAAAAACCATATTATGGACTGGCAACTTATGGGCCAGAAAAAAATAACTTATGGGCTAGTAAAACAACTTTTAGGCTGGCAAAAACAATGTATGGGCAAGCAAAAACAACTTATGGGCTAGTAAAATAACGAATGGGCTAGCAAAAATAACGAATGGGCTAGCAAAAATAATTTATGGGATAGCAAAAATTACTTACGGGCTAGCAAAAAAAACTTAAGGGCTAGTAAAAACATTTCTTACCATGTTTAGAAAGGGATTGGAACATTTATTTTCCATTTCATCCCCAGGACTGTATGTACAATTACTCTGAGTCTTCCATTTACAGTGGTAATTCGCAAGTAAAGCTTTGCAGTGATAGCATTTCATGGCCATTTTCGAACAGTCATACACGGTAACTGCAAAACAAAAATAGAGCTATAACTGAATGTGATGAATACCCTGTTCTGGCATAGTCACAGGAAGTAAAGCAATACATCTATATAAGAACTTCAAAAAAGGGGAATAACTCTGGAACTTATACATCCTGCCTCACATAAAAGAAGGCATGCACATTTACACATCATAGGGATTACAGGAGGCATTGAAGTTCATTTATATGACTTTAATATAAATATGTGACACAAACTTCACCAACAGACAGACTAACCAATATTAGTATTTATTAGTATACTTCAAAGTAACCTTCAGAAAATAAAGTAACTATTATTATTATTATTATTATTATTATTATTATTATTATAATTATTATTATTATTATTATTACCGTATCTTGGGATATTTTGGCCTTGGTTAATAATTGGCCTAATTCGCCACCTTTATGAAAGGCGAAAAGTAACCACACCAAAATTTCACTCAGTCGAAAATTACCTCAGATAATGCAACCACAACACATACCAATACCAGTATGTTTAATATTAATGTTTTAACAAGTTACCAGTGTAGGTTGCATACAATACAACAATATTGTAAGTCAGATCATAAACGTCTTACGATTGTTTCGACCTTCATCTGTGTAGTTTCAAGATAAGAGTCAAAGTATCTGATAGCGACGGCATATTATACAATTTGACGGGTCCGTGATTCTTGATATACCTAAGCATGAAGTGGGGAGTGTAATCAACAACCCAGTCTAGCGAGTGACTATAAACACACATGATAGCTCTAACTGTGAAAACAAGTGGGTGGGGGATTAACAGTAGAGCATTTGGAAACTGCGATATTGTACAAACAATTAGTTTATCAACATCAGGGTAATTGAGGTCTGCGGTAATCTTGCTGAAGTGTGATAAAGAGATGGCCTAGCTGGCGATAGAATGGTTGTTTAAAATCACACCTGTTCACTTTAGTTAATTAATGCATCATAGAGCGTAAAATGATGTAAAAAAATGTTTACACTTGATTCGGCCCATGATCTTGAGCCCTAAGTTTATAGTTTAATGATTTCACACATCGTTTTAATTTAAACGTAAATATGTTTAAGTGTTTTAGAAAGATTTGGGATGATCCAGCACATACCAAGAAGACAACTCATATACACAAATAAATCATTCTTTATTCCATTGAATATTTTCACTTCCAAACACTACACACAGAAAAGAAACATGTTTATCACAGGCATCAGAGCAGACTATTGTGTTTATTTTTCCCAACGTAACGACAACTGGCCAAAATAAAACTATAGCCGTCTGACCCAAAGTGGCGAAAATTTGACGACACCAAAATATCCTAAAATACGGTATTATTATTATTATGATTGTTATAAACATCAGTTCACTCCATTATGTTGACTCCATTGTATCACCCTTTAAACGAATAAAAAGATTATCCGAACTCAAAAAATTATCAAAATTTCACAGGGACAAATATTACCAGAGGTGTAGTACTCATCATCCAGATCCACAAAGCCCTCCCCTGGAGTTTTGTACTGTATTTCAATCTTGTGGAGTGTCTTCCTCTCACTGGTGGATACCTAAATGATAATTGAATATAAAAATCATGAGAATTTGTATTGAACAGTTCACATAGAATGATGTGGAAAATGGAACAGTTCACATAGAATGATGTGGAAAATGGAACAGTTCACACAGAGTGATGTGGACAATGGAACAGTTCACATAGAATGACGTGGACAATGGAACAGTTCACATAGAATGATGTGGAAAATGGAACAGTTCACATAGAATGATGTGGACAATGGAACAGTTCACATAGAATGACGTGGACAATGGAACAGCTCACATAGAATGATGTGGAAAATGGAACAGTTCACATAGAATGATGTGGACAATGGAACAGTTCACATAGAATGATGTGGACAATGGAACAGTTCACACAGAGTGATGTGGACAATGGAACAGTTCACATAGAATGATGTGGAAAATGGAACAGTTCACATAGACAGATGTGGAAAATGGAACAGTTCACAGAGAATGATGTGGAAAATGGAACAGTTCACATAGAATGATGTGGAAAATGGAACAGTTCACACAGAATGATGTGGAAAATGGAACAGTTCACATAGACAGATGTGGACAATGGAACAGTTCACTTAGAATGATGTGGAACATTTTCACTGATGAATTTGGTAAAAGTTGAAATTGCATTGAATATAAAATTATTACTATCACATGATAATAGATAAGAAAATTATGAAAAAAATAAATAAAACAAACATCTAAAAATAATAGTAAACCAGCATTTTTCTAGGCTCTGCAAAAAGCTAGTGACAACATTTCTAAACTCAAATATCACCTGCCTTAAACACAGTTATTTGCAATAGTTGTATTTAACTGGAAACAAACATGCCAGGAGAAAAGTTTGGATTGCAAAAAGGGCAATATTACCAGGCCATTTCTAAATATACATGATAAAGTATAGGTTTGGTTCCCTCTTTAGCCACATGTCTTATACTTACACTCAATCCATTACACTGTAGGTCAGGAGACACAATCACACATTTACCATTACTGTAAGTGTTCTTGATCTGGTACTGGAATTCTGTGCCAACCTGCAGTATTATAACAACAAATGAACAAGAAAGCTAAGCAGCACATTATGTTTCACCACCCTATCACATGTATGTTTTTAAGTAATGAATTTTAATAGTGCTTAATTAACGTTTTCTCTTTAAAAAACCAAAACCCAAACATTACAAACTGGGAAAAAATATACATTATTACTCTTTATTAGTTCTTTATTTGTTTTATCTCTTTTTTACCTTTAATACTTCAGACCATAATTGTGTGCATTTTTCTCAGTTTGCATCATTTCTATAACTAATCTGAAAACTAAATCACGTTATACTTTGATAGACATGCACATTTAAAAGTATCATTAAAAAAAAAGCAATGTCAAGGTCAAAACAATGTCAAGGCCAACCCAATTTCAAAGCAATGTAAATGTCCAAGCAATGTCAATGTCAATGCAATGTAAGAGCAATGTCAATGACATAGCAATGTTGATGTGAAAGCAATGTCGATGTCAACCAATGTTGGTGTGAAACCAATATCAAAGCAATGTCAAGGTCAAAGCAATGTCAAGGTCAAATCAATGTCAAGGTCAGTAGATAATTAAATACTTGAGATGCTGGTTTCAGCCACTCCATACATCTCACTCTCACACAATTAGATACATCAATGTTGCCATAATACTTACAGGAAATGCGTCAATGTTGTTCAGTTTGATGTTCACATTCTTTGCAATGGCATTAGGGATCAGCAATGTATTGTTGTGTAAAAGACTTGGGCATTTTGAAGCCTGTAACAAAACATGAGAGTAAGGAAATGTATATATAAAAACAAGATCAAGATCTAGTTTTGATAAAGTGTGGTTAAGCTATAGAATATATAAAACATATGTTTTAACTTACAGAAACATTTCTTAACAGAGATTTCAAAAGATTCGATCACTTGCATTTGCTTGTATCACAACATAATCAGAGAATTGTGAAAATTCAGCATAACGCTAGTTTCCTGAGTAAATCTATTTTCATCTTACTCTATTTTAAATCAACTAAGGGATCTGACATATATGGATCCAAGTAACATTTACAGGAAGTTTGGTAGAAGTTGTTTGGTTATGTAGGCGTTGCTAAATAATCACTTGTTTTTACTGTCATTATCATAATTCGTAACTTTTACATTTGCCATCAATTAACACTCTTCCACTTACAAATGCAGTAACAACTTCACATGTGTCTTTGTATATCATCATTATATGTTTGTGAATGCCATTTCAAATTTCCAACCATTTTTTGATCACTTACATCTGTTATTGAGACTTCTGATTCTGTATCCAAGCATACTGTTGTATTCATGTTCCATTGGCACTTTGAACCAACTGTTCCCATACAAGCACCACAACTATAAAATGGTAAAAATGGTTAGTTAAGTTTCATCACATACCTAACCATGTTTTAAATGTAATATAGCCAATACAAATATCTTTATGTTACACAAGTCTATCATAACCTAGGAATTAAACATGTGAGAAACCTGTAGGAAAAACTGCCCAGCAAAAGTATGTAAAAAGAATCTTACGCTTGTTGTCATGCTAGTATCAACTTTGATGAAACTTGTTCCAGGAAAGTTTGAAAGACAACCAAAGGCTTGCTTACTAACATTTCCTTAACTTGTTTCATAAAAGTTTGTATAATAAATGACAACTCATGTAAGGTCCTGTATAAACAGTACATCTAGAACAACCGAAACAGACAAAAATAAATATATTTTACTGCCACTACGTTATGTTATATGTATCACGAAAAAGATGCCAAGATTATAAAATTATGAAAGTTTCAATCTATTGGGAATTCTGAGCCTTGACATGAAAACAGCCCATGCTAAACCCTTATACATGTTTTGGACCACCTGGGAATTAATTCTACTCTGAACTGAAGATGTTAACAAAGAAATTAAATTTAAATCAAGTAAAGTAGCATTAGTTTAAATAACTTTGCTATGGGGAGCCATTTTGATACAGGTGCATTCATGTGTACTTACGTTTTAAAGGTGTCACATTTGAAGAATAAGAACTTCGTTGTAGCCAAGATAATGTTTGTGCTCTCGTATTTTACAATAAAAGAAACCTCTACCAATCTGTGTTCTGTAAGGTAAAAATATCAACTATAGTCTTAGTAGTACACTAAAGTTGTATAGCAGGAAAGTACTTGGATTCCTTAACTAGAATGACAAGTTATATACAAATTTGGGTTTGCTGGTTATTTTCCACATGTCAAGGTCATCTACAGGTAAAGTTCATATACAGGTAAAGTACATCTACATGTCAAGGGCATCTACATGTCAAGGTCATCTACATGTCAAGGTCATCTACAGGTAAAGTTCATCTACAGGTAAAAGTACATCTACATGTCATGGTCATCTACATGTCAAGGTCATCTACAGGTCAATGCCATATACAGGTCAAGATCATATACATGTCACGGTCATCTACATGTCAAGGTCATCTACAGGTCAATGCCATATACAGGTCAAGATTGTCTTCAGGTCAAGGTCAATTCAATGCATAATCTAATAAAGTGTGATAATGGCATTTCAGATTCCCACCTGACGATTAAATATAAACATTGATAACAGCACTTTTGGGGTTTATAACTGATTGATAGAGTTGCAATTGTTTCTAGTAAAATGAAACAGTTAAAATAAATGATGATTATTGAGATTCTCTAATTAAAATGTGCTGTATGATATGCTTACCTGTCATAACTGGGAACATACAGACAAAGACACTGTCAGCCTCAACTATCTTGGCCTCAATTTCTTCATTCCCTAATTTACAGTAATACTTCTCATCTTCCAACTTGGCAGGCAGCTGTTCAACTTGTACTGTGACCTGGAAGTTATAGATAGAATAATGTTGGTTAGTGTGAAAAAATGGCTACCCTTTATTAATCGACAAGCCCATCAGATCACTTCAATATTAAAAAAAGAACAGCAAACAACGTAAAACCCTTTTAAGCCTGACTCCCTCTATACCAGACTCACTCTTTATCGAACATGGATTTTGATCTCTATTCTAGATTGATAAATAAATGAATCCACTCTTAACAGAACATTAAGTCTGGTTACGCGAGGGGTCCGGTTTAGAGAGTTTTCTCTATACTTACATTTACTTTGTCTCCTACAGGTGCACCTTCAGGGCTGAGGTTTATTGACGTACATTTGCTAGGACTTGACAGCCAGTGATGGTCATATGTAGAGTTTGGACACACACTTTTCCATGTAGCTCTAAAACAAAGAAATAAAGTGTCAATATCTTGTTTGATTAACAATAATTGCCCAAGTTGTAAATCAAAAATAGCTAGGTAAGTTTTGAAATGGCAGTAAAAAGTCTATGAAGAGTGGACTGTCCTTGGAGGGTGTTTCACTAATTTTAACAATTCAAATTTAGTTGATAAGATTTGTTTATACAGATCTAGTTTTATTTCCATACAGTAGTGGAATACTAAATTGGTATTTCTTAATATGTGTATACCTACGAATCATCAGGAAGTTTTATATCATGTTTTTGCAGAAAGAACTGTAATAATAAACCTTAACTTTATAAAATAATGCAAAAAAATGAGATATAATTATGATAAAAAATAAAAAAATCCAATTCCTACATGTAACAAACATATTCCCAAATTTACAAAGTTTACGCCCTGTATAATTTCTTTGTTCTTTTCTTTGATAAATCCCCACAATAGTACCATCCCATCATAAAGACCACCTCTCTAGGTAACAAATGATGGTCTAATTGACATTCTTATACTATCTAGATATAAACAGAGAAGCAAGTAAGTAACATACTTGTTTCCATAGACACACCATCCACAACTTGGGTTCCTGCCCTTGATTGTTGCACTACAGGTGTCAAAGCCAGTACAGTTCGTGTTAACATACTTGAAGACCTTAAAAGGAACAATTATACAATTAAGATACATTTATCTGTTCATAAACTTTGGATAGATTATTCTACTCTACATAGCACCAATGTTTGCAATCTTTGAAGTTGCCCAATTCTTCCAAATATCACAATTTACCAAGTGTGTATGAAACCATTGCCATTTGTTGGAAACTTCTTTTGTGTCGAGAAATCATCTTGTTCTGGTTGATTAAAAGTTAAATAGTGAAATTGCATTCAACACATAGCAAGAAATTTTCAGATGTCCTGCTGTCCTGACTAGTGTTTTTGGATGCAGAACAAGTGTAAAAAATTTGGATATCTGTTATGCATTTTTCTTATATTTATTCTACCGTACACTGACTAGTGGAGATTTCATGATTGTTTATAAAATGCATTCCGTACCCAATCTAACCACAAGCACTCTGTCTACCTACTTTGTTCTTGGACATGACATAGTATTCATTATGATTTTCTGGCTGACATATGGCTTTGATTGGTTGTCCTGGATCTACGTGGAGGCTGTCATATCTAACCAATTGTCCATCTTTAACTGCATACTGTAATAAAAAGAAATGACACTAGTTAATGATCTGGCAGAAACTCCTTAAACCACTATTTCTAAGGCTCAGAATATATGACCTTACAAGACATTGTTGCCATGGTAAAACCTCTAAATATAGACAGCATGTGACCTTACTTTAATAAACTTAAGCAGGACTGTGGACACACTAGCATGGTGTGGTCAGAAACAGTAAAATGTGCAACTAAACCTGAGAATACCTAGAATGTGTGTGTGTGTGCGTGCCTGCGTGAGTGTGTGTGTGTGTGTGCGTGTGCGTGCCTGCGTGAGTGTGTGTGCGTGCCTGCGTGAGTGTGCATGCCTGCGTGAGTGTGTGCGTGTGTGTGTGTGTGGAGGGCGAAGATGTTGGGTATGATAACATGCAATTACTCTGAGCTTAACATTCTAGTTATGCCAAACTTGGCTATGCCCTTGTAATTACCTTTAGAATGTATCCTTGAGAAGTACCAGCAAGGAGGACACCCCTGTCTTCTGTCTCCGATGAATTTAACGTTGTAACGTAACCTTTGTCTAATTCCACCGACTGAGTGACTTGCAGCGTCAGTGGAGTCATTCCAGACATAAATTTATATATTGCCATTGTTGAACATACCAGGCCAAGACTGGAGACAAACTCATCAACCTAAAAGAAACATGTAGAGGGGGAAATATAAAATATAATGTATAATGAAGGTTTAAATTTCATTGAAACGATTATCTAACTATTGACACTTCACACTGTGTTCATAGGTAGGGCTGTTACGAGTATCCGAATACTCGAGTATCCGCAAATCATACCTGACGACCTGAGTACTCGTATTTGTGACCCTGGATCGCGATCTTTAACCCCTATGTTTGACAAGAGATAACAGTTCAACATTACGGTATCAAAACCGCACTCGTCGATTCAGTTCTCTGAATGTTTATTACCAATCCATTTGCGCTAATTTAAGAAGCAACCTTGACACTACATCACTGATTGGCGTGTATATCGAGAACGAGACTCTATGACGCACACTTGCCAAATGAACAATGTCGTAATGGATAAGGTAAATCCCAGTAAATAGTGTTGTGCTTTTCAATTTCATTTCGTATTTAACAGATCATTCATAATTAATAAATACATTTGCATGGTTTAAACCCAACAAGTAAACGTAAGCATTGTATAATTACGAATACGGCTACGCTTACCATATGCGACTTTTGGCGGGAAAACACGACTAGAAACATGATCAAGGATGTTGAGCATGCAGAGGGTTGTTTGATACCGTGAAGTACATCTAATGCATTATATCCATCATACAAATCAGAAACAATATAATTACTTGGTGTAAATCAGCTAATTCGATCTTTCAAACGAAAAAAAAGCATGCTGCTTTCTACAAGTACTTATAATTACAACGGCAGCTCAATGCGTCCGGACCGGGACAAACAGTCGATCTAGCATTGTTCAACTACCCGATGCATTTGTAAAACAACTTAAGAGAAAGTCCAATTATAAGGTGTGACAGTCTTTTATACTTCAAAGGCATCATTTTCACGTTGATGCAAGCTGATGTTTTCGTAAACCAAACATAGTCAACCCACTTATAAACCAACTATATCTAAATAGGCCACAATATCTACTGTCTAATGAGTTCTATAGGAACTTTAACATCTCACACTTTATCGCAAGCAGAAAATCTTGGTTG
>ENA-OREC01001377-OREC01001377.1-marine-metagenome-genome-assembly--contig:-NODE-1377-length-12190-cov-10.283415_pt1 | contig 12190 bp, 9 predicted proteins | sample MGYA00248626_ERZ508543 | MGnify/ENA primary metagenome ERZ508543 (study PRJEB26211, sample SAMN05518279) | marine metagenome | isolation source: Puget Sound, Washington, USA | host: Bankia setacea... | reverse complement strand
TACTTTTGAGTATAGTTTGTCTTTGCTATTGGGTACAGTTTGACTATACATGTACTTTTGAGTATAGTTTGTCTTTGCTATCGGGTACAGTTTGACTATACTTTTGAGAATAGTTTGACTTTGTTATTTGGTACAGTTTGACTATACTTTTGAGTATAGTTTGTCTTTGCCATTGGGTACAGTTTGAATATACTTTTGAGTGTAGTTTGTCTTTGCTATTGGATACAATTTGACTTTACTATAAAATACTGGTTAATTTTGCTACTGAATACAGTTTGACTTCCCTGTTATGGTTCCTGTATTATTCGTAGTATCATCTAGAAGTACTGTATGTATTGCATGGGCCTGCATTCAATGTGTATAATGATATCAGTTTACTACAATTACACGGTAGCGGTACAGTTGTATTATTGTTGTTACAGGTATACTGAACGATTACGATTACAGAGTCAAAGTACTGTTTGCAGTGGTGGGTTGTTCCTCCACAGCATTCAGTGTCTTGGCTTTATACGCACTACTAAAGACAAAGAGAACACCACAAAATACACGGTAGGTTTCATATTGAGTAAGATAAGCAAGTATAATTACAAACTAAGTAATGGTATTAAAAGTATGATACAGTGTTTAACCTACTTTCAAGAGACACAGTGTTTATCTCTTTTCAAAATAGAAAAAAGGGTTTTATAATGCCTACATCCTTTGGTAAAATATTTCATTTATCTGTACTTGAAATGCTACGAAGAGTCTACTTCTGACCGTGTACATACATCACACAACGTCGCGTGCATGTGTGTTTGAATGTTTACTATAACAATCTAGGAGTTGTGGTGTCAACATTTAACATTTGATGATATAAAAAATGTGCCCAATATATGTTCATGCACTTGTAAATACTTTGTGACGATGTTTAGTTATGTTTTCTTTTTGTATTTGTGTTTTATGTATTGAGTTTCTTCTATAAAAAGGTGAATTATTATTAATATTCACAACCAGCTAACCCGAATCACAGTAACATTTCAAACGTGCGTGTTGCTTTCTTAGACTCCTAATCAACTCGTATAACATACAAAGGAGTACAGATGAATCATTGTTAACCCAGTTAATGTCAAACCTTTACTCAACAATTCCAGAATGTCGCGCTCTCGCCGTTACGTACGTTAACAGTTAACAGGCATCATTCTCTGACTCATACCTAAATCATGCCAAACGAACTAGAATCTTGACATGCAGAAACATCGCATGTTGACCAGTACTGACCACGTTGACACAGCTGTTATCGATGGGAGATATGCAATATATGGAGTGTGTAAGTGTACAGAGGCCACGTTAGGCGATCGTATGCTACTGATATGCGCATATTGACCAGTACTGACCACGTTGACACAGCTGATATCGATGGGAGATATGCAATATATTGAGTTTGTAAGTGTACAGAGGCCACGTTAAGCGATAGTATGCTACTGATATGCGCATATTGTTCCTTCACGTGTATGTAGTTTATTTTTCACAGTTTATATCATATACAATTGAATTTATAAAGTATTAAATGTATACACTTTATGTGGAGTATATACCTGTAAACTCAGCGATGCCAGGGTATTTAACATAGCTACTGTTGTATTACTGATTTATTCCAGGTTTCTCTCAAGTGGATTAATATTCTGCGATATCCTGGCCACCTTCAGTTTCACCATTCGTAAGTTTATGGACAACAACTCATGGAATATAGGCACCCACGTGTTCGGTGTCGGGTTCTGTTTTCTCGGCTACATCACCATTGGCATGATGTCCCTGGAAAGGCTTATAGTGTTTCATTCACCGAACTTCTACTTGAGGAACTGTGTTGCCGCCCGAGTACAGCGATATGTATGGGTAACTTGGCTAGGCACAATCTTTATATACTATTTCACTCGCTACGGGGCTTGTTACCTCATGTTTCCTGACGCTACCATGGGCGACGTCCTCGGTAGATGTAATAAAGTGTCCTTCTCATTATTTGGATTCACTATAGCATCCGTCATCATTGTTTCGCTGATTTGTTATGCTAAAATATTCTTGATTATTTGGTCAGAGGGAAAGAACACTGACAGCGATAAGCGGGTAACGTTGACATCAGCCGCACGCTCAATGAAACAATACAAATCAACGACCCTTGTGTTTTTCTACCTCATAGCAGTGATTTTAACAGGAATCGGATATGTCCTGGTGATGGCCCAGGGCCTCGACTCCAGACCACAGCGGCTGTTTATTGACACCGTGAATATGTTTAACTGTGTCGTAGACCCGTGTATGTATGTGTTATGGTTTCGAGAATGTCGGATGGAAATGTTAAAGATAGTGGCTTTGCTTTTCCCCAGACTTTCCATCAACGTAGAGAAGATGCGTAACGATGTGTTTGACGTAGTTACCTACAGTAACTGTACAGACAATCAAACGATTGACATCTATGGAGAACGACGAAAAAACACCATTATTGCGTGGATTTGATTTACAACATAGATGTGGACGTTAACCAACGACATTTAGAACAGTGTATAGTACAGCATCGTATGAATTCAAATAAAAACAGATCGTATCAATTGTACACGCAGTGATCTCCCCTGGCAAACTGTTCTGTAAGGGAAGTAACTCTGTGTGGAGTTTGCGGAATATTGTGCTTTGTGGTCAGCAGATGAGTATGGGCATACATGTCCGACGTGTCATCGGGGAAGTGCGCAAAAGAGACGTTGTTCGACCGGTTTTGTAACATTTACAGTTCTGTCGTATTACTAGAGAAGGATGCAGAATGAAACAACACATGACGGAAAGTGTGACATGAGTCCCTTACGTGGCATCATATCGCTTTCGTTGCTCAAGGAAGCATGTAGAGCAACGCAATACGGTGTATTATAAAGTTACCAGATCCAGTGGATACGTATAAAATGCGGCAAAAATTGATGCAGGGTGCATTCATTAACTGTGACGTGTACAGTACAGTCAGTTCAATGCGTACATAGTCATGTGTACACGTAAAGGACCAATGTGGTCATGCATACATGTGGTGAGAAGCGACACGGCCAGTAAGTTCATAGTGTATACGGTAAATACAAGAGACAACGCATGTACAATAGACATTTGAGGTTTGGATGAATAATTGAAGTCCTTATATAGAGCCATTGTCGCCGCGCTGAAGCTCCTATTGTTTGGCTTTGTTATTGTTCTACAGCAAGTTCATAATTCGCAGCAGAGGCCCGTCCTTCTTTCTAACATAATTTTGTTGATAACAATTAGTGATGAAGTGTGAATATCAATGTGATTGCAGCACACATTTACAGAGAGAGGAAATCATGAAATAAGAGGGAGAGCGCGTTTATTAACATGCCTAAAATGTTAGATTTTACAGGAAAAACGATCGTCCAAAAGTATATATTTCCTTATGCAACATTGTCCTAATTCTAGCAATATTTGTTTATACTTTACACAAGAAAAAAAATCAACGTGACATTATCACACAGGAAATTACACCCGTAGAAATAGGTCAGAGGATGGCCAAAGTCAAGCTGTTAATAGTGGCATGTATAACAGCTCTTACTCCCATCATCTATAATAGTGTTTACAGTGATTTAATAGCAACAACTTAGGTGATGGAAGTAACTGGTTTAATGTCAAATTTGGAATCATCAGACAGACATTTTATTCGACGTATACTAATGTACATAGTCATGCAAAATGGGTTACAATACAATGCACATGATTTAGGTTATTCAAATAGATTGTTTTTTGAAGCCTAGTTGTGTGATAGCTGGGCGTATTGACTCTTATGATGGCACTGTAACATGTTAAATTGTTCAAACACACTTTATCAGTATTATCACTTTTCTCTTTAAATTTCTTTAATGGCGACCTTTTCTTGTACGTATATTCCTATACCAATGAATCTAATATCAATGTGTCGTCATATTGCTATGAGATGATGTGGTACGCCGTTATGCATTTACTTCTCAATTTCTCCGTGTAAATTTTATCAGTATTATGTATTATTCGTTTCAATATGTCAAACGTTTTTTTTAACTTATGTGTTATTTCTTAATAATAAAACTACAGAAAGCTCTCTTTTTGAGTTTGTGTATGGGGTGGGGTGGGGGGGGCGAGAGGGGAATACTACGATCTTAAGAGTGACCTGATCGATTAAAAAACCCAGAGACAACTTGTATTGCGTGCCAACAAAATGCTACCACTGAGGCTCATACTGTTTCAAAGCATATTTGATGACACTATTGTTATCATTGTTTATTGTTGATAAAACGAAGGTTCGGCATCAGCTATGAGTTTATACAATTCCGTAATTGATCCCGATACGACATACAAGTGCTCGGTAAAAATGCACATACCAACGTGGGAACATGACAACTCCGAATATGATGGTATGTCAGAAAGTGGCCACATCAGGAAGGCTTATCTGAACGTGTGAAAGTGTAACATATTTCCCCCAACAAAGTTGCATCACTACTTTATACATTTACAATTCCATTAATGTTCTACACGTGTGGACGTTATAACTGACCCAGTAAAGTTACGTGGTATACAGACCCTGAATTGACAAACGTTACATAGGTAAAGAGAGCACGCAGCAAATGTTGATAGATGTAGTATCAAGACGCGTACACCACATTGGTAGACCGTCACATTGTATTCCTGCTACCCAGTAAGTTATAGTTAATGTTAAATTGTTGAACACTGTGCGGAGTGGGCGTGGATACAGACACACATCGTCCGCGGCGTTCACCATATTGCCTCGTAAATGCTTTAAATTTACTTTAGTCGTATGCTGGTTTATAAGTCTGCATCCAAAAGATGATAAACAGTTGCCTAAAAGTAATGTAGTGTCTGAAGTCTTGTTCACACGCTTTGTTTTATATTGTGAAATACGTTTGACGTTGAGCTCGCAGTAGGTAACTCGATACATGGCCTAAATGTTAACGGCCATTTTGATTTTCAAGCGCCTCTTCAATATAATCAAAACAAGTATTCTGAGATAAAAAAAAATATATCGTTAACCAAGACTGAAAGCTTTTTTTCAATTCCGCAAATAATGTAATTGTTATTAATAGACCACCATTATTGTACGCACACTGTTTATGCAATGTTTGTGGGCACACAGATACTATTGACCGTAATCTGCCCAGGCATTGGAAGAAAATAAACCTTGTGAATGATGATATAACCTTTACATTTTTCTCGCTCTGCTCTTCGTGACATAGGCACAGAAGAAAAGCACAAAGCATAAAGGCACCTTTCGCATGTTACTTCATACTCTTGTAGTACTAACAAAGCTACCACTAACACATCTCAGAGTTGACATTATTAGGAATTGAAAAAAAGTAAACGACCAATGTGTCGCCGTTTCGTCGCTTTTCAGTGACACTCTCGTTAATTTGCTAAAAGTTGTAACCATTTGTGTTCCGTGGTTACCTGAAAGTAGATATATATATAGCCAGTGACTTCAACCATTCTAATGACACTACTTGAAGCTAAGTTGGCGAGTACAAGTTGGTGATGTGTGAGTTGTGCTTTAACACAAAAGTGTTCCGGCGATAGAATCTAGTAGGATGTATTGTCTGAAATCATGAAACGCACTTCACTTGTAGTTGTATAATTCATTAGAAACTAATCGCGTCATAAACTATTTAATATTTTAGTTTGGTTTTCTCTGTCTACATTTGAAATCTGATAATACATGTGTTTGTTAATTTTACACCGTGTTTGTCTAACTTGTTTGTACTAAAATACGGGTGTTCGGAAGGATGGATAACTTTAATTGAACTCCAGTGGTTTTCAACAAATGCATGTATGAATCCTTCGTTAATCGATTTCTAGCGCAAATAACCTTGATGTTAAACGTTTCAGATGTTAAAAAGAACAATCAAAGAGCCTTCACAGTGAACTATGTAACGGACATTGTGCTAGTTGGACCAGCATGCTTACTACAACAAGGCTTTACATATCGACAACTCGTATCAATATAATAACGGTACCTGTAGAGAAGTTTCGACAAACATAAAGTACAACTTACTCCACGTACTTTGATATGGATAACTTGATCGACTCCAGAATGAACGATACTACGAGCGCCACAGTATCCAACCCCCATACAGACGTCACCATGAACCGATCTATCGTCTCCCCCCATACAGACGTCACGATGAACCGATCTATCGTCTCTACGTCATCTAAAGGCACCAGTTTGGAGGAGTTGGACCAACTAGACAACTACAGTATCTATATCAAGGTGGCGTTTTCTATCTTCACTGGTATCTTTGTTATCTTCAGCGTATTTGCTCTGCTTGCCCTCAACAAAACAAAGCGAACTCCACCTACAGCAAGGTAAATTACGTCTTCACTAGTTGTAGCCATTGAAGACATCTTTACAATTTAACATGTTCTTCAACTTTTAATATCGACAATTGACGTACTTGTGAGTGTTTTTAATTTAAGTATAGTACTACAAGTAGTTTATCTAATTAAAGTATGTCTACATGCATTCGAACAATGTCAGCAGTTCGGCAATTGTCATAATCATTTTTAAAATAAAAACATTTGTTCAAAATATATCATATTCAAGTAAAGTTGTAAATAAGAAGTGAACAAACGTAGCAGTTTTAATAAAAAAGAGGGACCTTTTTATCAAACGTATCAAACGTAGACACGAAAATGCCAGTTTGTTTGGGACAACTTGCAAAAGAAACAATGAAGTTGTGTTCGTTCAGATATATGTCCAACAATATCATACACAAATTCGGCCAAATTCGGCCCGCGGATTTTGGACGTTATTAGCATAAATCCAAAATGGCCGCAAAATGCATTTAAAACAAGTTAAACTGTCAAGAACTTCGTTGTACCTTATATTATACCCTATAAAGGTATGATTAACAGATAGGAAAGTGACCGTCAAAAATATCATACGACGTCAAGGTGACGTCAGACACGATTTGTTAACAGTTATGACGTCATACAAATCGTTTTCGAAAGAGTTCTTTCCCGATCAAAATGACCTTAAATCTGTTGAATCTGAGTTTCTTGCCAGATTCTCTGAAGCTATTCTTAGATGAGCTGGTTGTCGGAAAATCCAAAGGATTAAAAATGGCCACGATAGGACAATGTCTAGTGCAGAGTGCGAGACCACGGGCGCTGACGGGTTCTTTGTTATTTTGGTAAGCGGCTCAGCTGCACAACCACTTCGGTTCAAAGTTCCTCATCAATACATCACATGACCATGGATTGTGTTCGTCCTATGTACCGAAGTGCTGAATTTCGTAGCATACGCGGCTGCGCCAACAACAGTTGATCTCGACAGCGTCTCGCCGGTAGCAGTAGCGTTAGGCGATGGCCATTTTCGAAAATATGTGTGGGCTAATTTCGACAGAAATCTCTGGACTATAGATGGTAAAACATCACTGCATGAAGTTATGAAGGCTGGCAGTAATGTAATACATACGGGGCAAGCCACTGTAAGGTTTGTCAATGATAAGACTTGCATCCTACCAATAGGACCTGCATAAACTCTTCTATTTCACTCCAGTTTTCACTTTCGACCAACTTTTATGGTTGAAAGCATGTACACTAGTTGACAATGAGCCTGATAACAGCAAACTGAAGCAAGTCATTGTGGACTCAGGTGGCTTTCATACCATGTTGAGCTATTTGGGTTACATCGGACATTTTATGACGAATTCCAGTCTTCGGAAGTTCTGGAAATGATATATGGTGGCAATACCATTACTCATGTATTGAATGAAAACTCGTTTCCTCGTGCTTCTTGCGGATACATTCTTGTAGAGTTGATGCTTTCTCGGCTACTCATTCAAAAAACGTACCTCCAAGCGACCTCCAAGCGACCTCCAAGCGACCTCCAAGCGACGACGATACTCTCAACCCTGGTTTTTATGTGGCATTATTTGATCGAATGATGGACAAAGTTTTGGACAATACGCTCATATGTGAAATTGCACAGGGAGTCGAGAACACACAAAAAGGAATTGGCCTTGTTCGCCACCTCTGAACTTTGGTTTCAGTACATGGCAATGGTTGATCTACTTCGCGACTTTATTCGCTCACATAGGACAGGCTCTTGGTGGCTGCACAAATGCTGTCTTCGAGAAATGCTACCTTACATGGCTGCCGCCGGCTATAATCACTATGCGAAGAGTGTCCATATTCATCTGCAGGACATACAAGAGCTCGAAACAACCAATCCGGAAATGTACGAAATATTCAGGGCTGGCCAAGATAAGCAGGTCCGCATTGTTGGAGAAACAGTCAACATCGACCCTCAGTTGCTACTCTAACGTCTGGTTATTGTCTGTGATGCTCACATAGATGAACATGACATAAACTCCCTACTGCATATGCATTATCTTCTCACCAGACGGTATTGTTTGACTGCGGAATGATGAGGGAAGCCACAAAGCCACATCTGGCGGATGTCATTGGACAAATATGTCCACAGTTCGAATAATCAGATACATATCCCACATTCACCGGCATTGATCGTGGGTCTTTGCTCCATCGAATCCAATGGAAAAAAGAGTCGTTGTTCGATAGTACATGTATCTGTAAGCAGTATGTCGAGTTGGTGAAACAACGTGTGGGTCCGGTCGTTGTCTTCGATGGATATTGGAATGGGCCATCGACCAAAGACAGTACTCACCAAAGGAGGGCTAGACGTATAGTTGATTCTGAACTCAATGGTTTCTCGGGAAATAAACTGCTGACGACGACGAAGGAGAGATTATTGAGTAATGAAACGAACAAGAAAAAAATCATAATAATCGTGAAACAACACCTCGAATCAGAAGGAGTGAAGACAATCTAAGCGAGTGGAGATGCAGATTGTGTGATTCAGACAGGAGTTGATTTGAGCACTCTCGGTCCTACTTTCGTCATCGGTAAAACTATCGACCTGCACATTATACTATGTCATCGTGCGGGGCCGTCTGTTCTTACGAACCGAGAAGAACAATTCGAATCATAAACTGTGGGACATCAGACCCTTGGTAATACCACATGTTCAACGTAACCCTTCGCCCACGCAGTTGCTGGTTGTGATGACGTCTCGTTTGTTCAGCATAGGGAAGGGTCACCACTCAAAAAGATGGAAAGTGCATTTTTCAGGGAGCAGGTAAGCACTTTCTGTAAAGGTTTTTCTCTGCAACGTGTCCAAGCCAGAGTGCAATCGTTCAGGATGGAGAATCAGCGATGGTTTGCCTTTACGGCGAAAGATATGACGAGAACCGTAACATACTGAGACTGCCAAAGTTCAAAGAGAAAGTGTTGGCAGGCAGCTCAGTTATTGACGTCAAGGCCTTACCTCCGACTTCTGACTCCACAAAATATCATTTGCTTCGCGTATTTTTGAAAGTCCGATGCTAGATTGGTGACGAGAGCCGGTTAAATCCGACAGACTTGTGTTGGTAACTTCTCGAAGGAACTCTATTAACACACACAATGGATGCACCATTTGTGCTGCGGCATCTACTAAAAGTCATCCGCTGTAAACGCAAGGGAGAATGCGAAACGAAGAAATGTTCGCGTCGTCGGTATGGACTCGAATGTACCAATGTGTGTGTAAGTTACAATGGAGAAACGTGTTTAGATTCCACGAGCAGTGTGGTGATGGATGAGGACGAGCTGGAAGAGGTTGTATGGATGGATTTATAAAAGTGATGACGTCATACCTGTTAACAAATCGCGGTTGACGTAAACAGACGTCGTATGATTTTTTGACGTCAGAAATGGAAAGTATGGGGTCACTTTCCTATCTGCTAATAATACATTTATAGGGTCTAAAGTGATGTACAACGAAGTTAGTGACAGTTTTACTGGTTTAAAATGGAATGTGGGGGCTATTTTGGATTTATGCCAATTACGTTCAAAACCCGCGGGCCGATTTTGGCCGAATTCGAGTATAATGATGATGGACATATATATATATATATATCTGAACGAACACAACTTCATTGATTTCTTTTGCAATTTGCAATTACTCCCATTTTCTGATTTACTGGCCCCGCCTATATTTATAACATGCATTATGGGTACAGAGGATGGAATAAGCTAACACGCATTAGAGATGTCCAATTAGTTTGGTTGGATGTAATGCTAAATCTGAAAGGATACGTTTACATACACCCTTTTTATATTTCCTATCATCGTTTCGAGTTACTTAAGCCAAACAGTGCTGCACCAGAAATTAGTGTTGTTGTAAAATATGTTCTTCCTAATTAAACGTAACACATCATTTTAAGGAGTGTTTAAAACCCAGCAGGGCTTTTTACCCGCTCTAACACAATACAACACTTTGTGATACATATTCCTTACGTGTTATTGAGGATGTATTGTGGTAATTCTAGAACATTGTTGGTGAAAATCTCACTTTTCTTTACAGGTTCTTATCGTCTGGTCTTATTACCTTCGACGTTATAGCTGTTAGTTTGTTCAGTGCACGAAGGTTTATAGCTGATCACCAACTTAACATCCTCTCCCAGGTGATTGGCGTCAGCTTTTCTTACATACAGTTCGTCACCATAGGTCTCATGTCGCTGGAACGGTTTGTGCTATTCTGGTCACCTAACTTCTACATCAGATGCCTGTCAACTTTTCGAATAAAGACGATCACCTTCTGCACGTGGTTGATAGGACTCGTGATGTACTACTATGTCCGGTTTGGCCTGTGTTTAATTGGGAGACCGAACGGATCCTTGTATGATGTGGTTGACACGTGCAACAAAGTAACATTTATGATGTACTTTGCAACCATTGGCGTAGTGTTAATTACATCTTACGCGTGTTATTGGAAGATAGGGCGAATTATCAAGTCGGATCCCGTGACACACTCAATAAACGCTCGGTCTGTGCAGGAATATCGTTCAACAACGCTAGTGTTCGTGTACGTGATCACGGTCACTATAACAGCCATTGGTTATAGTATACTACTGTTGGGTAACCTAGAACGTATTCCTCTGAGGTTATCTAATGATTCCGTGAATGCGTTCAACAGTATGTTGGACCCGTTTGTCTATGTACTCTGGTATAAAGAGTGCCGTATGGAGATGCTAAAAATGCTTACATGTGGGACAAACATTTGGCAAAACAAACTGGAGAAAATGCGTAGGAATATTTTTGATGTTGTGACAATCGAATCGAAAACAAAGCATCGGCGTTCAACGATTCAGGCTATATTCGTAGGCAATGCATACGTGTGTAAGGAAGCAACTGCCATAACCGTTTGAGACTAACTCTAGAGCCTGTACGATGGACTGATCCAGGACTAAGCCTCTAGATGAATGGGTTAGGTTGTGTATTTTGACCACAAAAAAAGAACATTGTCTAAAACTAGAATAATAGATTGAGGTTGTACTTGTTTTTATATTTTACAGGGGTACAATGAACACTCTTTGCAGGTGACCCAAGAGATTTTAGATAAGTTTGCGTAAGCTTTACCCTATTGGAATAAATTGAACGGTTGTTTCGATTGTCATTAGAAAATATAAAGTGAATAGTTTGATATGATGTATTGTCTGTACAAGTAACGGTGTGGACTAAATAACATACATCAATGGACATTTAACTGGAAGATGAAATAAGACAAACCAATTCATCATGTTCTATATGTTTATTTTGTACAACAAATTTAGAATTCCATTAACAGTACAGATTTTATTTACATGTACATTCAAGTCATGATATAAGAAGATTCAAATATGAAAGAAACATTTTGAAAAAAACATGCCATTTTATTTGTTGACAGATTTTCTTTTTTTTACAATTATTTTACGTTTGTTTAGTTTAATCTTGTTCTCATAATACAATGAAGTAATAAAAGTAAATGTATGTGCATAAATGATTTCGTGAATTTAAACAGATAATTGTTTGTGCCTTTAATATCTCCTTTCAACGACCAACTATCAAATGTGAACCATTTCTATATATCTGTATGAAAGTGTCGAGTATCAAAGTTTCATTTTCGTTTCTTAAAAAAATATTTTAGTTTATAGAGAACTCAAATATTAACAAAAAGGGAAGTTCAAATCTCTACTTGTTTGAAGAAAATATCAGCAAGTAATCAATTCTACTACTGGTGAGTTTAGATTATGTGAACCCTAAGACTATCACAGATCGGAAGAGCGTCGTGTAGGGAAAGAGTGTAGATCTC
>ENA-OREC01001376-OREC01001376.1-marine-metagenome-genome-assembly--contig:-NODE-1376-length-12191-cov-14.170712_pt1 | contig 12191 bp, 2 predicted proteins | sample MGYA00248626_ERZ508543 | MGnify/ENA primary metagenome ERZ508543 (study PRJEB26211, sample SAMN05518279) | marine metagenome | isolation source: Puget Sound, Washington, USA | host: Bankia setacea... | reverse complement strand
AGATTCTGACAGTATTTTTATTAAGAACAATTACACCTGAGGTAAAAGTAGTGCAGTCATGTATTAACAATGAATAAAACATGGTTAGTTTCATTCTTTGTGTATAGGAGAAAATCAGGGGACTGTTTTAGAATGTTGTTTTTAATGCAACCTTTGCTAGTTTTAATGCCAATCCAGTTTTGGTTAATGAGAATAAACTCACATTAATTATTTGCATTTTATTTTGTTATGTGTCTGTTTGAACTATCTGTTCTGTATTATCAATATGTGAGCTGAATACACAATATCAATGCTTGGTCTATATTTTAACTTGGAGTATACAATAAACAACCTAGTTAACAACCAAGCTTACATTTATTTCAGATTTCGAGAACCAGATCAACCCAAAAATGCCAGTTTGATGCCACGGTTTGGTTCACGTTTTCGCTATTCTGGTCGTACACAGTTCCAGACTAGACAACTGGTAACAGAAGAAGGCAGAGATGCTCCATTCTTTGACAGGGTTTTAAGTAAGCGGGGAACATTTGCTGGTCGCACACAGAACATGAAGAAGAGGGATGATGGTAAACATTTTAATTTTCTTACAGGCCTACTTAATTTACTATAACAAACATTTCCAAATCATTTTGAAGAGTTACTTTGATTTTCGTTTGGCTGCTAGTTAAAAAAAGTAACTATAACAAAAGTATCGGCGTCCAAATTCAATAAATGTAACTACTGTCTGATCAACCCTCAGGTTTTAAACTGATTTGAATACTGTATAAATTATTTTATGGCTTGTTGACAGGTTCATGTTTTCAAGCTAAGTTGTGTGTCAGTCTTTGTTAATTTATGTCAATAGTCATTTACTAATAACTAGAATTTGCAAAGTCTAAGAGGATGTCGCCACTAGTGTCGATCTCTGTGTATGTATTTGTTCATCTCAACACAGGGGTTCAATCAATGGACTTTGGACACATTTCAAGTTTAAATTCACTTTGACATAGTGTTCTGAGTAGACTGCTTTATGATTCTTAAGAGTCATGTTTTGTTATGTTTGTTTATTTCCAGACAGGCAACAAAGGAGAGATGACATGAGACGACACCAGCCTCCTCCACCTCCTCTTCCACAAACTAAAGTCCCATTGAAAGATTCCCCGCAACCTTCACCTAGAGATGGTCGACCCGAACCTAAACGTGCTCCTCCAGTAGCCCCTAAACCTGGTACAAAACCCAAACCTTATCCTAGGGGCTCCAGAGAATCATTGGACAGACTTGACAGAGAACCAGCTGTATCTCTGACTGATTCTTTCGAAGACATTCCCGACAGGAAGACTCGAATGGAGAGGATGCATGCAGTACCAACCCCTCTAGCCGCTGTGATGCAGAAGAGCTTGGATAGAGAGAAGCAATCACTCGATGACGATAGACGAAGTGTGGATAGACACAGTGAGGACAGGCATAGCATCGACAGATACAGTGAAGACAGACCTGAAGACCGGGAGGTTGGTAGATATAGTCAGATAAAAGATACTAACCCAGTTGTCAAAGACAGTAAAAACAGTGCTTTAGGTAGCAGGTCTGGTGGCTACAACCCATATTCACATATATCCAATGTTCCACATGAACATGCTGAGGTATATCACGTTACTAACACTTCCAATGTGGGGCGAGATAAATATTTGTTCTCTTATCCATCTTCTTCTATTGGCTCAATACTTTCGCATGAAGATAGTAGCATAAATGATCAGTACTCTGACAATGCTGGTACAAAATGGCATGCAAGTGAACAAGATTTATTTGGGCAGGGTTTTAATAGAAAGGGAAGAGGTAGACAAAACATGGGGCATAGTCGGTCAGTTGGAAATCTTCCAGCTCGGGAATCTCAATTTGATATTCAAGAAAGTCAACATCATAATGAAGGGCACTATGATGTTATAGATAATGACAGAAAAGAACCCCTACCTTTCAGAGATAAATCAAAAGTAACTGAAGGTCATTATTCAGAAATTCCCCAACCCCCCAAAAAAGGTCCTACACAAAAAATATTTGGTCGAAGAAGCAAAAAGTTTAAACAAAATCAAGTATCAGAAGATGATCCTGTTACCCCTGTTACAGAAACCATATCTTCAAACTCAACAAAACCTACTAACACTGCTCAAATAAAACCAGAAACAGAGAAACCACAGTCTTTTAGAAGAAAACTAAGCAGATTCTTTGGGAACAAAAAACGATCAAAATCAGCTAGTTCATTTGGCCTGGAAGAACCAAGGCCTCTTTCAAAACAAAAATCTAGTTCAGAGGTGAAGCTTAATGATTCGTCTAGTTCTCGACAGTCAACTCTTAGCATACCATCTCTTTCACAAATGCCAATGTATGCCACCATCAACAAACCAAGTAAATCACAAAATAAACCCACCAATGTTAGAATTGAAAAGGCAGCTTCAAAAGATCGCCGTGGTAAGGACTTCAATGATTCAGGTTCTCTATCATCTGTACGATCAAACACTGAGTCCATATCAGATGTATCAGATAGATCAAAGCTTGAACCTGTTTATGAAAAAATTCCTACCGGTACTTTAAAAGATGAGTTTAAAATGTATCTTTTAGGCCCACAGAAAACTTCTTCATCAAATGTGCCTGATTCATCCATTGACAGTTCTCAATTATCTGCTAGGTCTGAACCTTTAAACTCTAAACAAGTTTCAAAATCACTAGAGGCCAGAAAAAGCAAGTCAGACTCAGTTGACAGGTCTGTATGTGATAATGCAAAAGAACCCAGATTGACAGTAGGAAAAGATGAACATACTGATTTAGTGAAACCTAAAACATCTAGATTGAGTGATGGTGCTCATACTGCAGCCGAAAATCAAAACTTACAGAACCTAAATCGAAAACTGTCTAGTGTCACAGATGAGGCAAGTATAGACCTAACAGATCTTGCAGGTGTGCCTGTCCCTGGTATGTATAAACTTGACTTTGATACTAGTGTGAGCTCTTCAGACAGACACGATATCACTGACAGTGAAGATGTAATGCAACTGCTTCAGATACAAGACACAGACCTGGAGAGATTTAGTGAACTGTCAAGCGGCTCAAGTGAACTTGTTTTACCAGATGAGAGACATAGTAATTTATCTTTAGATTCTGGTGAATATGCTGTAGTAGGAAGTCCAAAACGGGAAAATGCTCAGACACCTTTGGCAGATATGGATAGAAGACAAACTGAAATTTCTTATCCAGATAAGGGAAAATGTCTCCCCTACACTCGATCTGCTGAATTTATAGAAAGCCAGAACAAACAAGATGTGGAACACAAATCTCATGTTTATGTAAATGAACCCATAAGAAAGACAATAGAAAATCCAGTGACTAGACAAACACATCATAATACAGACTCTCAGACTCTTATGTCAAGTATAAAAACAAATGAATCTCTTGAAAAAGATATGGTTTTAGAAAACAATACAATTTCTAAAGCTGTTTCTGATGGCAATGTTAAAACAATGCAAAACCAACAAGCGGAAAACATTAAGCTTCATGTGTCAACATATGAGACAGATATTGACAACTTGTCTGATAGTGAACAATTTGAAAATGTTGCTAAACAAAACACAATTGATTATGCAGTCACCCCTATTGCATACTTAGCCCGAAGAAAAGAAGATTTTGAAATGAATACTTATGAGTCAGAACCGTTTAGTGAAAGACATAAAGAAAACATATCTGAGCATAGTCCAGAGACATATCTTAATCAAGTAGATTTCAAAAGGTATGATAAATCGAGAGGCAATCGAGAACCATTTGGTAGTAGTAGTGATACTGAGAACGTGTCTGATACTATGTTGTATGAAAATGTTGATGTGAGTGAAAGGAGTCAAACACAAGAGACTGAAATAGATCAAACAATGGGACATGATAGCAATGTAAACGAAAATCAACCCTTTGAAGAATCAGAAAGTTCCAACAAATGCACTCCAGCATCCATTGATACATCTGTTAAAAGAAAGGTTGGTGAACAATTTGAAATAGGTCTGTATGCATCAGAACCATTCAGTTCTAAGCAAAGAACATTTCGATCAGAGCAAACACATAATTATTCTGAGATTCATAATGATAATGTGGTTCCATCAACAACTTCAGATAGGAGACCACATGAACTAAATGTATTTGCTGATGTTCATTCACCAGCTGATCAGACAACTAATGAAACTGCTCCACAGTTGGGTGTGACTGCTGGTGTTCCTAGGTCTACTACAACTTCTAGGGGAAAAATGTTCAGCTCATCCAATAAAAGTGCCATTATGGAAATTGTAGGAAAGAGTACACCAGTTGCCATAGAAACTGTTGTTTGTGAGAAAAGAAGTCCTGAAGAAGGAGTCAAACCATCAAATGATCAACATTTCAAAGTTTATGAAGAGATGGAGACAAATATAGATGATATTTCTGACACTGAAGCCACAGACAACAATGTAGATCATGCAAACAGTGCAGATGATATAGCTGTTCCTAACACTGAAACACATAGGGACAGCATAAATGATTATGATTTTGAATTGAACATGTATGACTCTGAACCAGGTAGCAGAAAGTTGGGACATAACACTTCAGCTCAAATACAACAATCAAAATATATTGACGTAGATAGTGATGAGACTTACGTTACTAGTGAAACGAAGATGTATGTAGAAGAGAAACAAGAACTACATCCTGTGACTGGTGTTAATACTCGTTCAGTTGGAAATTATGTACCTGATGTAGTGGTATCTAGACAAACGGCAACGTTTGATGACAACAACAAAAACAGTCTAGATAATAGGGGCCATGATACAAATAGATACCACAAAAATAAAATTAGTGTTGATCAAATTGATTATTTTGAAGAAGACAAATTGCCTTCTGAGAAAGAAAATGCTACTGAAATATCAAACAAGCCTGAAGCTCATTTTGAATCATTTGAAGTTGATATGTATGACTCTGAGCCATACAGTGACCGTCACAAAAAACTTTCATCTGCTCAGCATTCTCAAACTGCTAATATTATTGTTAATGAAGCTCCTGACACTGAAAAGCATTTGATCCCTGATTACATAGAGGAATCACCCACACATTACGCTATTAAACCAATTGAAAATCCTTCTATTAGTGTTGGTGAAAAAGAAACTGTATTTGATAAGGGTATAGCCAGCAAACATGATATTCCAGTAGAGACTTCAGAAAGCATCAGAGAAAATGATGTCCAAATCAAAACAAGCCCTGAACAATTACCAGAATATACTAATATTAGCAAAACATCTGATGCCCCTGACAATCTTAGTTCAAGAGACAGTGATCCTAGCTGGGCTTTTGGAATTGACAATTATGATTCAGAACCTTTCAGTGGATTTGGTAGGAGACATCGGTTAAACAATGATAGTGATTTTAAACAGAAGGATGATTCAAAAGATGAGCAAGTCACAGGCATAACTGTTGTTCCTAAAGTGACTCAAAATATAACATCATCCTGTTTACAAAAAGAGCCTCCAAAAGAAGTAATGGACTTTTTTACCAAACCTGCAATTTTAGAAGAATTTCAGGATGTTAGAGAACCTGTCTTTAAAATTGATGATGAAAATATGGAAAAAGGTGGATCTACTAAAGACGGTGTGAAAATACTGTATGATAGGCAAAGTAACACTGACAACACAGGCAAGGAAAACAAATTACCAGCTAATTGTACACCAGAGTCTGTCACTGACAAAATGGTCCCTTCTTGTGTGGATGACATGTCTGATCACATATATGAGAATATAGAACAGGTGAAAGTGAGGGCTGCTCAGTTCAAAGTAAATAAGTATGTGACATCTAATGATCCTGTTGATGAAAACTTAAATCCAGAAGCTCAACCACATGAGAGTGAAATGGAAACCCCAGTAAAAAACCTTCAAATGCCAATTAATCAGCAGCAAGTAGAAAATGCAAAGAGAAGCTTACACTTTACATCTAATAAACCAAAGTTGGCTTTCCATGAGAAAAAATCAAATATACCTTCTAACAAGATTGTTGTAAGCAAAGATGATGACATAGAATTTAGTCCTTCAGAGTTCTACAAAGAACCTGAAAAGCCAGCTAAATGGAAAGGTCATGAGCAGCAGAAGGAATCATATTCACCACTTGTTGCAGTTCAGTCAAGAATAATTGCAGGAAATTTGTCAAAACCGTCTAAAAAGTCAGATCATGAAAAAGTAGATAACAGCCAAAGAGGGCAAGACAAAACAGGTCACAATGTTGAAAAGGACACATGTTATAAAGATACATCTTCAATTAAAAGTGGCAATTCAAGATATTCCAATCTGTCCCATGACATCAGGTCTGAGTCTCCAAACTGTGGTGAAAAACAAACTAAGATAAATGAATATGTTATAAGTTCAGGACACACATCTCAAGACGATAAACATTCTGCTTTTGACTCATCAACTGAAAATTTGACAGACATTAGTTTAGTAGGGTCTGTAATACCTTCCAGAAAAGCTGGCAGCAAGAAAGTAAGACCTGGTGTTATTCATATGTTGAATCCTTGCCCTTCAGGATGCCTGACAGGAGGTCTTAAATCTAAAGAAAAAATAGAGATTGTTTCACCTGAAAATGAAAAATCTGCTTTTGAGAGCAATGTTTCTGTTTTGGATTTTGATTTACCAAGTACTTTTGAAACCTCTACTGACTGTCCTGGATACCAAGACTTTCAACCTGCACTTCGTTCATCTGGTTCAAAAGAAAGTTTTAGCAATCTACCAGCTACCAACCTACTTTGCAAGCGAGTATGGAAATATCCTTTAAAAAAGAAAGCAGACAGTAACGAAAAAACTCTAACTGATAACAGTGATCATGGCGAAGATAGTGATTCACCAGGAAATGATATTGGACAAAGAGAGTTTAATGCTGAAATAAATAAAGGTCCTTTGGCCGACAGTGGTGAATATGAAAGAAATGAACATGTTCATACTAAACCAGACAGCTCATCACAAAGATCACATACATATGACTCAAACCCTTCTAATTCTGACACAAAAGTAGCAGATTTTATAATGCATTTGCCTGATAGCCAAGAAAGCATAAAATCTAGATACAAAGCCTTAGGTCTGGGTAATGTTACCATAGATGACACTGAACTTAAAGCTCAAGAACTGGACAGACAAAATATAGAATTCATAGATAAAGAGAACTCATTTTCAGACTCTGAACCTAGTGAGACAGACTCAGACTCAAGTGATGAGATAGAATTAGCAAGTTTTGAAATGCCAGTGAGACAAACAGATTTAGACACATCTTTTGATACATTTGACAGTGTGCACAATACTGATGGACAAGTTGCCATTGATTGTAGCTTCGAAAATGTGAAAATGTACAGCTTAGATGATTTTGCTAAAAGTTATCCGCTGTGTCCAGAGACATATCAAACTGGAATAAGAAAAAGAACACTCGATGTACCAGAAGTCTTTGAAGAAATTCCTTTTAAGACAACGAAGTCAAATTTAAAGAAAAGAGCCAAAAGTGATTCCTCACTAGAAAGAAAGGTACGCTTCGAAGCAAACTTGCCTGTCTACAAATCCAATCAGAATATAAGTACCACAAAAGATCAATCCCCAAAGACTCCACATATGTTTATAAATACCAATGAACTTGAAAAAATGCAGAAGTTGGAACAATTCATCACATGTTTGTTTGATGCAGAGCCTAAAAAGTTAGGTAAGCCTGATTCCCAAGTATCTGTGCCAGAAGCTACAGATACTAAAGTAGATGAACATAAGGAGAAACTGTCTGTACTTGATAAGAAAATTCAAGCCCTTGAGGATTTGGAGGCGGAAGCTTACAAATTGAGGACAAAAGATACAGAATCGCATAAAGACAAAGCTATTCCAGCAGGAGTAATTCAACAACCCATAGATGATTACAAAGTTCAAGTAGATGATAGAGATAACAACCTTGAAACCGACATTGATGAGCCAGACAGAGATGAAACATCAAACAATCCAGCAGCAATCCATGCATCTGTATGTTCTGCTGAATTAATAGATAACAGAACTGCAAAAGATGAATCTAAACCAGCAGAAAATGTAATCTCTTACAAAAAAACTTCTACATTGCCTCCTAAATCATCAGAGAATATGTTTAAGCACAGTAATGATTCCAAAAATGAATCAGTCATCAATAATTCAAATTTGACTCCCAATATTTCTTCTAACAAAGATGCAGAATGGATGGTTGAACATGGTGTTCAAAACGCACCAAAGCAATATATTATAAAACCTGATGGTGTGCCTTCAACAAAATCAACAAAAAGTGTTGCACCCAAAGAAGTTACGAGATACTGTTTTACAGTTGATGACTCTGATGAAGAGTCACCCTCTGTTAAGACTGTTACTTATGAATATGTGACTGAATATAAACTTAATAATATCAAAATTCAATACCAGAAGAATACCAAAACACAAACAGAAGATAAATATATTAAAGAAGCAGAGAAAAAATACAAACCAAAACATGGATTTGCATCAAAAGAAATTGATATTGTTCCAGACAACAAACCAATAATTGTAGAACAGGTAATAGAAAAAAGTATATGTTACCCTCTTGGTCCAATCTATGGTGTACCATCTTCATATTATGATAGTCACAAAGAATATCCAGCTTCAGAAGTACAAGAAGAAGTAGATAGATCCATGAAAAAATATGCAAATACTGTGAGTAAAATATCTGAAATTGCTGAAGCTGCACTTTCCAAAAATGTGAATGGTGAGCGCAAGCCTGATGTTGTCAAAAACACTCACGAAATCCAAGCAGCTCAAACAGCCTTGAATAATGACAAAACATCTGTTAGAGAGCACCCAACACCAGTAAAACAAGAAACAGTGCAAAGTAGTGCTTTCCATGAATTTCCAGCTATCCGTTCTAAACTTTCTCGATCTGCAACCATTCCAGCTAGTAAACAGCATGTGCTAGAGCATGATTCAAAGAAATATGTTTGGCGATCTGTAACTACAAACATACCATTTGAGGAAACTGTTCTAGAGCTGAAAGGTGATATGAAAAAGAGCATTGCTTCTAATGCACCTGAGACAAACAAGGACAAAGTAATTGCTCAATCTACTGATGATGTTAAAGCTGGTCTAACTGAATCCAAGGGAATAACTGACTCAATGAAAAGCAAGCATCCTCCACAATCTAACATTCCAAGGATTCAAATAAATGATGAGGAAGAATGTAGTTATCCTAAACATGAACAAGATTGGCTTCAAAGTGAAAGTCTTGAACTAAAATATGAAGATGAAATGATTGGTAATGAGTCTGAAAACGAAATAGGATCATCTGTTGCTAAGGATTTGATTGATGTTCATGATGAAGATGATATAAGTCTAAGTAGTTCAATGAATGTTTCTGATTTGAATATCTCTGATGATGAGGCAATGGCTGCTGTGATGCAAGAAAGACTTCCGAATGTGACTGTAGGAGAACAAACAGAAGAAAGATTGTTAGCAGTTCAAGCTCTAGCAGTGATTGGATTGGGTGCTGTCTTGTTATTTCTGCTGCCCTATGTGTAGATTCAGAACATCACTAGTAGCTTAAGACCTTTCAAAACTACCGATATATGCCATATTGAGATTCTGAGTTTTATCTAATGGTCTGTATGCATACAATGTGACTTGTAGGTATCTCAGAGTTCCAGGCAGTATGTAACATTTAGTGGCTTAGCTGTTTCATCTTGGCTATACATAAAACTAAAAACAATGCATTAGAATTTACTATCTAATGCCTAGAAAAATAGATTGCAAATTTTATACATTAAGATTAAAAACTGTTCTTGGTCATGTTCTAGCATTTTTGAGCATATAAGAGAAACTTAAACTTGTGAAACATCATATTTCATTTGGTAAGGCTATAATTTATGAACAAGAAATCCCTAATGAATGTTTACTTAAATGTAATATGTTTTATTTGTATATATTTACATCCAACTAACTACATATCATCAGATTTCACTGCATATACCTAGTTTTATAAATAGTAGCTATATTTATTTGCCATATCTGTAAATAGGTGTGAGTGTTGAGTTTTACGTAGCCTTGATGTGCTTTTGCAAATGTGATAATTAGACCTTGGATTTAATTTTAAGGGTTTAAGTTTAAATGTGATCTTTGAATTTTCTATATACATATTTAAAGTGCAATATCTATTTGAAATGTCCATTTGAATATTAATCCATGTTTTGCTTGTAATATTATGTATGATTTATGAATTCCCCCTGCCTGGCTTGGTCTTTGTTTTGCATCTAAATGTTTAATATTCTCACATGAATATTTTAAAATTACTTAACTTGTAAATATGTTGACTTTAAAACCAATTTATACTAAATATTTTAACAAAAACAAAACCAGTTATGTACTCACAACAGTATATATACAAGTGTAAATAAAAACAAATAAACCTATAAATGGATTAAAATAGAAACTTAATATAAGACCAATTTATATAAGACCATTCTAATCAAATATTCAAACTAAGGGTAAAGCATAAACAAATATTGGTCATCGCTGTAAATAGGTGTTTTCCAGCAAGACACAAGAACCCAAGTTCCTTACACCCCCAACGAAATCTGGTATATCTGGAAAGGACATTTATATTTGAAATTCATTTATTAAAACAAGACAAAAAAACAAAAACAAAAGTAATTCATTGATACACATGCTGTCTACTGCTTGGAAGCAGTTTAAATTGACCACCCCACCCATCTGTTCCTACCTTTGTTACATGTTATATCCTACAAGTTGTATCAAAAGAACAAACTTGTATTTTCTACATAAAGATTAAATTCTTTATATTTTACTTTTATACTTTTTTCATTATACTTTTGTTGACAATCGTCCGCCTAGTTTGCTCTCTGGATATTTTGTCACTTTTCTTTCCCTGGTTGCTGTTTCCATGGTAACCATTCTCCGTACAGGAAACAAAACTCTGTGATCTCCCTTTTAAATTATTTTTAGGGGTTGTTTTTATAATAAGAATTCTACTTTTTGACCTACCGTCTCTATCTTTTTTCCCATTTGTTTTCCTTTTTTTTCTGTATCTATGTCTCCCTATTTATTTATTTTTGATTGTCTTATACAGGGTTAAGCTCTTTTAATCTCTTTCTTTGTTTTTGTTTTCTGTTTGTTTTACAATAGAAACTATAACCTCAATAGCCATATTAATTCACTGTTTTACTCATGTTTTATTGAATGTATTATACTTGATTTGTTTAAGTCCATTATCTTATATCTATCTAGTGAGAGTCTTGTTTGTATGTAGTTATATTATAAAGTCCCTTTGTATTTACTATATTATACATAAGTCTTAATATAATACTTTGATATACAATCATGCGCATACCAAAACCTTTGATTGAATAAGCTTAATTTTATTGTATATGGCCGACCCTATTCATTCATTTATCCATAATCATTTGTCCATGCGCATAACACAGTTAATTGTATAAAAAAAAATATAGAAAAAAAAATCATTAATATATAGTTTCATTTTAATCATGTTTGTGTGTTGATCGCAAAGCTTTTTATTATTTAAGATGTTCCATAAGCCCAGCCTGTTTAGTTACTGCTGATAGATGCTTACTCTGCTCTTCTTTTACCCCCTCCCCCGCTTGTCTCTGGCTTAATTACCCAATCTATAATCATGTTCAAAATGTTCAAACTTAAAAGTCCCACTTTGTTCATGTTCAAATGAGGCATCAATCTTTTATTGACATAACTGGATCAAGGGTTTTCATTATGCTTGCTGTCTGTGACAAGCTTTGTCTTCATAGGAGCGTGTTTAATCTGACTGCATGTTGGCTTTTTGTGTTTGTAAATATGCATTTCTGGTTTGTCGGACATTGTTAAAAGCAGACAATTCTATGTTGGTTTAACCCTGTGTTCTCCAACTGATCTCCAAATAGATTATATATAGCATAATAGAACAGATCTTGGACCAAGAGTGCTAATATAATGTGAGAACATTAATGTAATAGTAACTTGAAAAAGCTGTTTATACATTGGTCTCAACCCTGAGTTTGTATGAGCTATTAATACATCGGTCTCAATCCTGAGTTTGTATGAGCTATTAATGCATTGGTCTCAACCCTGAGTTTGTATGAGCTATTAATACATTGGTCTCAACCCTGAGTTTGTATGAGCTATTAATAC
>ENA-OREC01001375-OREC01001375.1-marine-metagenome-genome-assembly--contig:-NODE-1375-length-12192-cov-10.542716_pt1 | contig 12192 bp, 9 predicted proteins | sample MGYA00248626_ERZ508543 | MGnify/ENA primary metagenome ERZ508543 (study PRJEB26211, sample SAMN05518279) | marine metagenome | isolation source: Puget Sound, Washington, USA | host: Bankia setacea... | reverse complement strand
TACAGACAAGTATCTTTCACATCAGGCCTTTTTCTATAATTCCCAATCAGAAGCATCTACGAAAAAGCTTACACCGGAGGTACCGCAAATCTGTTGTGAAGCCGCAAAATAAACATGAAAGTTGCTATACACGATAGATATGAAGAGTAAATGTGCATGACATATGATTTGCGAGGTGGGGCCTTGGGGTTCCAGAGTTATGCCCCTTTTTGAAATTGTCATATATCCATATAGAGAAAGTTAGTTTCTCAAACTACTTCAACTGTTTTCAAGTAATCTTTATGATTTTTCATGGTTTTCGTTTGACAACGTTGAGATATGGGATATACACATCAGTGATACTTCTAAATTTAATACATATATACTTATTGTTTATATCTAATTGATATATAATTATTGTTAACATTTATTTTATCTGCAAATGATAACAATAACTGTATAGTTTCACAAGAAACAAACATTTTTTTGGTTAAATTCCGTGTGACACTCTTCTTTCACTCACTTGGGTAGCAACTTTTATTCTCAGCTGAGTCAAGCATTAGTTATTCAAAGAAGGTAGTGAGCTAGATAATTTAAATTTATTGCTGATTTCATATAAAGCGCACATGATGAGTCATTGATGACAGCATTGAATTGGGCGTCTGCTTGCAAATGTAAGTGAAATATTGACTTGTAACGGGACCCAGAACCATAAATGTCGCATAACAGTAAATACTACTGTCCTAAAATACGAAAAATCAGATTCAAAGGGATCGAAAACAATTGTTGAATAATTTTTTCCTAAAGCGTCGACTTCCACAGTTGTCCCATAGGCACTGGCATCATAGGAAAACCTTTTTTTAAACTATGAAAATTCCCAAAATTGGATTTAAAGCGATTAAATTTCTTCCCAAATTGGGAAATTTTGCGTCCTGAAATTTCCCAATTTGACTAGGGTCTTTTCACCAAAATGGACAGAATAAGGCCTGCACATAGACTTGCCACATATAGTTTGTTGAAGAACCAAACTCATATCACTATTGTGCATTTGTTATCATTTTGGAAATACTTAGTGCTTTCCAGCTGTTTGATGAATTTAGGTGATTCATGCAACCAGTTTGTTGATGGTACATATGTTTACCTTTAAGTTTGTAATGGATGTCTTCTTGCCATCCATCTGAATGATGCACTTACTGTCCAAATCTATCTCCCTGAAACACATTCCATACTTCACTTTAAACACTAGTATACATGTCTAGCAAGTATGACTGTTGGGAGTTTAGTTTGAAGGGTCAGTGATAGAAAAAAGGACACAGATGTATTACTGGTCTGCAGAGAAAAGCTGCAGCCGTTAACAAATCTGAGCATACTTAAATGATTGTTCTGATTCTTCAACTTCTTTGACAACAGAAACTGTCATATGCAATGTTAAAACGATTTACATTTTTTAGTATATGAGGTAAATGCAGATCATATGGTTTTAAAACAGGAACAACAACGTTTAAGGATAAACGACGCAAAATATGTTTTATTTGACAATATCTTTTCCTACTCGCTAGACAACTCAAAAACACTATTACCTCTTGTTCAGCGGCCTAACCCTGACCGCCACTTTGACCGACGTCATGATTGCGTTGTAACTTTAAGAATTAATGTCAAAATATCACTGTTTTACAATCATAACTTTTGTTTTGAAGGTTTGTCCGCCATTTTGCGTTGTAACTGTCACGTGATAAAGTCTAATGCATGTACGATGATGTCACCATCGTCCATCCATTGAGTCGGAAGGGGAATCTGATTCATCATTTTGAAGAGTTATTTCCAGTTTAAAACCATGTTTTGAAGAAGAAACGATTTAGATAAACGACATATTAGAGCATGTGGTAACACTAGAGTTAGATGATTATCAATATGAGTTAGCACACAACTTTAGAAAACGTGCATCATGTATAAACACTAAATAGACAGCATGATTGATCTCAAATACATTGAACCATAGTTGGTGTGTTCACACGTTAATTGATTTAAAGAAAATACGTCATGGACCAAGAGAGGGGCTTGGGTTTCCGTTTTGGAGGAAAGGGGGAATTGTCAGTCCAAAAATAGATTTAGACTACGTTTGCGCTCGCGACGTCTTAACATTTCAAAAACATTTTTTTAAAGAAATTATAAAAGTTGTTTGTATCGTCAAGTGTAAACTTTGTGGTGGCCTTTGAAATCCCACTAACATGAAACATACCAAAATCGCGCCTCGCCGTATCACTATCAAAGTTCCTGCTGGTTGATGATAGAGCCCACAATCAAATAACTACAGCACATTCTGAACATCGCTTTCTTACGTACATAAACGTTATCAGTATTGCCTTTCCTATTTATTTACCAGCACATTTGAAGTTCGCCCGACCTTGAAAACCCCATACTTCTCTTGAAAGCGGATACGTATTCTGACGTTCTGGTGTTCACTTTTACACTGACTCACACGTCAACAGCACAGCAGCCCAGATATTGCTAAGTAAGGATAGACAACTGATAAGCACCCCTTTGATCACTTACCATTTATGACACCACGAGCTGAGATTATACTCTAAGCTGGGAATCGATACAGGTCATGGATACTTGACTCCAATCGTCCGTGTGGTTGGAAAACTGTATCTGGTAGGAAACAGTATCCATCAAGCCCATTATATGCACGAGGGAAACTTATACAGGCAGCCTCCTCTATCCAACTCTCGTTATCAATGTGCCTCGAAAAATAACCATATTTACATTTTCGTCGGATTTCTTTTTGTATTTAAGAATCCCTTTAAATCATGTTTGAAGTTCATAGTCCTCCACACCTGATGACTCCAGTTATTTTAATGTTAGGACGATGTTTATTTGTACCTCCGTAAGGACATTCTCAACAGAAAACCTAGCTAGTAGTTTGCATTTCCTTCTGTCTCGTATCTTGTAGCCAGAATGTCCGTTTGAGTTTAAATCCTCAATCAGTGTTTTAGATATTTGCTAGCCTATAAACATGTACTACAAACATGATTGTCAGACGTAGACCAATGCATTGCTGAGCATCTACTATAACGATGCCCCCTCACAGAGTACTAACATAAATTCTGTACGTCCAGATGGAGGAGGGCGTGTTACATCGGTGTAACCGGAACGACAGTGTAGACAGGCATGAACGAAACCGAGAAGTTTGTCCAACATCATTCCTGGCTGTGTACAATACTTCGATGGGTCCCCAATTTTTACGTGCACGTACATTTCCATTATTGTGACTTTCCTGATAGCTTTTCCGTTCTACAAAGTTTCGAAGTTACCTTCAAACGAACGGTCTGTGAACAATGCAAAGTAATTCATGTAAACCACGACTCATGCAATGCTAATAAATACAAACAAAATTGCATTTGTGGAAAACGTGGAAGTAATACATGTAGTAATTTACATTCTAGATAGATTAACTCATACTGAGACATATTTTGTAAACATGTTGGCAGACTTCCATTAGTGTAATATTCTTGTGTGCTTATCAACAATGAACCTTGTCACCATCATCTTGTTGTTTATGAAATATACGACGCTAACACACCTAAATCAAAATGCATATGTAAATGACCGTAACAGTAACGTGTTAATACCCTACTCAATGGACTCCGCCTATAACATTCTAACAAACATCTACTTTTCTAAGTTTGCTATGAAGAGCGTGTTCTAACAATTGCGTGCTGACCTCGAACTAGAGTTGTCTAATAAACAATGGCCACTTAGTGACGCAGCAAAAGAAAAAGGGAACCATGTTATTTTAAATCTGAATACGAAATGTAGTTAAAAGTCTGCAATTTATGTCGGAAAATTTATTCCAGATTTTAAGACCCGACATGTCACAATGAAGGATGCGTGCATTTTTATTACAGGTATTAAAGGTGGAATAAAGATCGCTTTTATTCCTGCTGCATGTATCAATATGTCAAGATAAATTTTCCATACTCAATCGGTGGTCTGAAAACCGGAAGCTCCCTATCTCATTAACCAGCGATATCTACGAAAGTTGTGGGCCAGAATCGATGAATATACAGACCGCCTTGATGTATATTAACAGCTTCCCTCAAACACGTGGACGTTTGGCTGGAGACAAATTGCCTATGTTCATGTTTCCAAGCCATTTTCCCAATATTTTCCCTACAAATGAAATAGCAAAATGTCGATTGCAGTCATTTCCGGCGGAGCACTCACAACCGGAAGTATCTCCACCCGGAAGTTGGTTTATCTCTTCGAAATGGCAAATGTTAGCCTTTTGTTGGATATAATGCCAGACATATGATACATCAGAGAGAAGAGCTGCCAAATTCATAAACAAAACACTATCGACTCGCGATTTATTGATATGCTTTTTGTGGCAGACGATATCGTTTACTCTGCAACAAGAATAACGTTTCATTGTCTACTTTTTGGTAATGGAATGAGAGCCGGAAAGCTAGCTTAAGGCGACTGCTTTTATACGAGAACATCACTACAATAACTTAAAAATGAGTTATCGTTTGTATATATTTCACAAGAAGCTACACGAGCAATGGTATTGATGATGCTGACACAACTGTTCAACTGTATTAATAAACACGAAATGATAACTTGATATTTCGGAAAAAATCAAAAGACAAACCATGACACTGTACAGCGTTTTAAATCGTCAGCAACCATGGTATTTTCTTCCGTACACTTCCTACATTACGAAGCAAGGGTATCTGCATATGGTCTTATTTTTGAATTTGATCAATCAACGTAAAAAGTTATATATTATGACAACGACACAATCTACGAAAAAAGTATATATAAGGTTGGAACGACACGTGATATTCTATGGCTACTGACAACACCCTGTATTAGAAGCATCGTTTAAACTACTGGGTTGGCACAGTGGGTGTTTGACATTAATACACACAGCTTACCAGCACAATCAAATCAGTGTCACATTATCTTTCATTGGCCAAAAAATCAATGACAAAACAAAACATAACCCCACACAATGTTTATACCCGTCTTGTTGTTGTTTTCTGAGCGTCAAAGCCTGAATTCGATAACCTAATAGCTTGACATGCCCACTAATTGGAATTCATGACAGATTCTTTTCAACTTCAAAGGAACACTGAGCCATTGACGCCATTAGAATTGCCAAATGAATTATGACGAATTAAATGTAATCAAAGAAACCCATATTCATGCGTATTATATTTAGCATGTCGCGTATTAGGTATTGGAAAACAATTATAGATCCAGCAAAAAAGCCTTAGTGATGGAACAAAACCAATAACTCATATGCAAATGGTACCCGTATTGCTTAACTGTGTTTTTATTACGATCTTTGGTCGGGCTAACAATGCATTGGGCAGGACGATATTGGTCACCCGCCTAAACCCCCCGGATGTTGTAATATGCCGAGAAAAATAGTACCCAATCTTTAAACGTGACGTCATATAATTGTGTGACTGAAGACTACATCTAATTAATTTATTTTCGCCGGAAGCAGTTCTTGTCATTCAATATCCTGTATGTGGGTTTCAAGATTCTTCCCAGAATGCCAAACACTACTACCGGGTACCAATTTCAAAATGGAGACTGCAAGACATCTTCAATGGTTAAACGTTGTTACAATTATGTTTCCATTTCGATTAAATAAGAACGTTATTAAGCCAAATTCTGTTGTCATAATCATATACATAGTTCAAACCAAAACACAACAATAACAACAGCAATAAAACGAAAACGACAAAATAAAACTAATAAATAACGACCCACACACTACCATGAATAGAATCACAGTCCTTAGTCCCAAATAAGAGGAATTTGATTATTAATATGTGAAGTCTTTGTAATTGTTGTCTTTGGTTTAGATGAATATTTATTGGTCCTGATGTTCGCCTGTCTAGTAGCTTTATAGTTGGGACAGTTTGGTACGGAATATTTGAATTAATCCGATGCTTCAAATTGTCCTGATATTTTTAATATAATAATGGTAACCATACGACTCACTGGACCCCTGCGTGTAAAGTATAGGTTACCAGGGTAATCACGCCAACCAAAGCCAAGCAGTGGGGATTCGTTTCTGTCTTAGACGGCGTTTAAACGATGAATATTTATTTAATTGCTATGACCTTCTTGCCCTTTTCCGTTGGTTTAGGGGTTGGGGTAGGGGCACCATGACGGGTTGATTTGTCAACATTAATTACCTCCTATACAAGAAATGAGAGGGTTACATTTTTGGAGAGGCAGGGATTTAGTGTATTCCATATTTATTTCACTTTACTGCATTTGATTAGGAATTTCCAAATGTGATTATACTTCTGACGACAGTTCGTATCCACTAAATATCAACACTACTAGTTAACCATATAGCAGTGTACTCCATACCATATCTACATAGTTACTAGCATTGTAGCAACTTTGTCCTTTATCGCAAACTTAAAAACACAGTTCTTTCCCCTTACTCTTTACTGAACAGTTGAATGTGTGATTGGCGAAGAAATTAAATCTACAGTAGGAAGGCGATTTGAACTAATGAAACAAAGAAAGGCATCACTCGAACATGTTTGATACCTCTAGATAGGCAATTAAAGCACTGCTGTATATTGTTCAATTCCAAGACGTTTGTGAATAATAGTACTGTAAATCGACGCCCAAACTACTCAATGGTGTGTCATGTTATAACGGTGTTTACTTCTATTTAGTTCACTATTCATCAGGGTATACACTAATTTATTTATAACTTTATAGTTTACAGTTACGAATGCAAAAATAACACCCAATAAAAGATCCGTTACTGTACTACATCAATATACCAATGATAGGTAATTCAAATACATTATTTAAATTATTATTTATATATGATAATATTCAATGATATAATAAAACGAGTATTTTACCCCAAACGAACACAGTTGTGCATCCTCACCGGGATAAGCAAATGAGCTACTTTGCATATCTTTTACATATTGCTATAGCACACTACATGAAATGGATTCGGATTCTGTTAGCACTGACATACAAGTATCTCGTGTGAAACCGATTTTAAATATATGTATTTAGATGATATTTGGCAGTATTTTTTGAACAGTTTGAATTATAGCAACCATGAACATACGCATAATTATACAAGTAAGCATAGATTCAGTGAGTAAACTGTTGTGAGACTATGTTGACAGAAGTTCGCTGTCTCTCCTTCGACTAAACGTTGCAATCTATGCACTTTGTACATGTATAATAAAATATTAAACAAAAAACAAAGAACGAATCGAAAACCAAATAACAATAGCAAAGAACAAATAAACACAACATGACGAGTTTGGTTATTTATTTTTGCTCAACGATACAACGTGTCCACTAGCTTGATGGGTCCATTAAGACCGACTCTAAATCACCTAATTGCGGTCTAATATTTCCACAAAAACTGCGTCCTGAGCCCTAACAGGCAACCTAGTCCCGCACCTTATATGATTTATCCAACGCATTTGTCAAACTCTAGCTTGAATTGGATAATTATATGTGTGAATACAACTATAAAATAACTGACAAAGTGTCGTTTGGTAAGGCGCGCTAGTGTCGTCTGCAACCACAGATTTGTCGTCTGCGTACGAGAGTTCCGCTTCCCGCGTTCCCTCGATACCCACAATTTGGTAGTTAATTTTGACAGGTTGGGATTTCGGCCTCTAAGTCTCTCACCTATTTAACACAGAGAGAAGAAAATTAATTAAATACTGGTTAATTATTGGATACAGGCACGTTATTGTTTGCTCCCGTGGCGCAGACGACAATTTCCGAACTGTCTTCATCCAGCAATGCCAACATGGTGGGTCATGATGGGGGCCCATATTGAAGCTAGTCCCACGTGTAAAGCTCGGATTCCAAGAACCAGACTTGTCTTTCGTTAAAACTATTAACTACAAGACCTAATCTGTCCAGGATTCAAAATATAATTATGTATTTGTATAAGTCCAACAATTACGTGAATGTCATAGATAAATTCATCTGTAACAATATCTAGCGAGGAAAGTTTCTTGAATACTTTTTATTTCATTTTTTCCTACTATGTGTTTGTTTTATATTTTAAGTAATTTGATGTCTACATTTGGATTGAGTATGGTCATCACGGCGTATTTTAAGTTGTACTAAAGCGAGTAGTTGTATGAAATTTTGAGCAGCGGCAAACAAGGCCGGACGTACGGTGTATTCATAATGGTTCGCATTTCTCCCAACAACCTTCAACATTCACACGTGCGGCGAAATCAAAACCAACTCAGTGTTTCTAAACCTCATTACTATTGTTATATTTCATGTATGTGTATACATTTGAAGAAAAAAAACCACCACCAGGAAATACCACCAAACTATATTGTCAGAGTGATGAAAAAACAACAACATAAAAGTTATCATGTTATAGTTACCTCCCTGTCTCCGCATATCTCTCTCTCTCTCCCTCCCTCTCTCTCTCTTTTTCTCTCTCTCGTACACACTTTCTTCTGCTCACTCTATTTCACCTTTAAAACACAATTCAATTTGACATGTCTCATCTCACGCATTGGTAGTAGACTCATAAATATCTACTATACTCTTATTTTCTTACATTTATGTTTTACATCAATTAGGTTTCTTTTAATATGCGTATACTTAACGCTTACATGTACTTGGCTGGAATTCTGGATTGTTTTTATATTTATACTCATTTGAGAACTATTAACTATGAACGTGTAATTCTGTCTAATGGACTCTTTGCGTTTTGTTATTGTTTTGCAGTTTTTGGTTTCTGAGGTCTTTAAAAACTGACAGAAATATGATTTTGTAAGGGTCTAGAGCCCTATATACTTACCGGTTTTATAAGAGACTAAAACTCTACCGAATGATTTTGTAAGGGTCTAAAACACGAACGATTGAACATGTCTCTATGAAACATCTTAACTACAGACGGCTCTGAGGTAGGTCTATGGCAATCAAATGTTATGTACATTGTGCACGTTTCATAGTTCAAATGAATGTCAAATTAATAGTCTTTATAAGATTCTACGGGCTTTGTTTGTCTGTACGGTGTTGGTTTGTTTCATTTAGAGCTCCTGAGAAATTCTTCTATATATAGAAAGAATTTCACTGTGATCTTCCTATCGTATACGAGTACATGTATATGGTTTTAATGATAGGTAGACTAATTGTAAATACATTTTTCGATGTGGAAATCAACAGCAGTTGTATTACGCCATCCATATCATTATCAAAGTCGGCATCACCATCTTAGTTGCCGAATATATTGTCCAAAGAACTCTCAAAAAGTGTACATTACAACTGGAACTCCAGACTGAATATATATGCAACTGATTCACAGGACAAGTTTCGACTCATTCATGAAACACCCTTCAACCTTTCATTCTATGCCTATCTTTACACGTCTTTGCACTTGTTAACACGTTACCTCGTATAATGAACATGTAGCGTATCTATGCTCATGCCACAGTTATAGTAAAAGGGCATTGCCTTCAAGAACGAACTTAAGACACTGAGATATTGTACCGAAACAATGACATTTGTCGCCAACATCTGAACCTCTGTTACTAATGTCTTAGTCGATATATTGAAAACAATGATACGCATTATACTGATATTGCTCGATTAGAAACAGCTATACCATTTGTGCTTACTTAGCCATTTTTCAGTAAATTTGCAAAAAATAACTAATTACAATTCTTTGACATCTATTACTGGATTGGTCTTTAGATAATAAGGCCGCTTTGGAAAATGGTATTATATTAGGCGCTTTAAAGACTTTCACTTTTTATGTTTTGAATGCGGAATAATTTGAGCTAAAGAAGTAGTTGTGTGTCGACTTGCTAAACTTATGATTGAATGTGTTGATATAGTTATGACAGGTCTTGAAAGAGTTGTTGGCATGAAATTAGAACTTTAGTACGAACGGGTGGCGAGTGTCGCGAAAACATGTGGCAAAGGGCGATAGTATCGGCATAATAGCTAAAAGTGAACAGGGGACGGTGTCACTTCTAACAGAACAATAAGTAATTATATCACGTTAGAAATTGCTTTAAAACACGATATAAACTCATTATGTGTGCCTCAACATGAACACGTTTTGCACAGTGTCACTCACGTTAAAATGCGCCTTGCAAGAGCGAACATTAAGCTATAAATGATACAATCAAAGGTCAAGATTTAATGATACTGGTTTCTTAAAATGGTCTTGGAAGTGAACGCCTTTATTCAATTCATTATTGAGAAATGTTGTCTTATGCCAAATATAGAATGTATTATCACGTAGAGTTAATCCCATTCAATATTTCTCATGAGTACGTGGAACGCTTCTTATAATTTTCGTTTACACGACAAAGAAACGCCTTAACTGAAAGAAACGCCTTAACTCAATTCTAATAAGTCTGCTTGACACGCTATCCATGTATATATATATATACACACTTGTAAACATCCTTCTTCATCAACTATACACTCTTTGTATATATATTTTTTTTTTATCTCTAAATTGCTTCGCTTGACATATACCATCATATGAAAAGTCCTTTTCTAGCGGTCCACTTTGTCCCTACATGTGTTGCCCTTTCGTTCCCAATTGATACATTTCATGACAACTATTTTTTAAGGAATCAACATACATATACTATGATAAATGCTTCTAATAAAGTAATCCGTGTTGAGTTTTGAAGAAAAAACAACGCAGCCTTGGTTTACCTACTTTCAAATTGCCGGAAGTACTAAAAATCTTTTAAGACCAGTTAAATATTATTTGGAGGATTTCATTTTACGATTACTTGCTTATAGGACCCAGTTCAGTTGTCTATATATTCCACAAGGGCATACTTTCATAAGTACTATGTGGCTATGAAGTACAGATGAATATGTAAATTATTGATTTTGAGCGAAAGTCCATCTTTTAACATAACATTGGTTTACATTGGTCTCCCATCTGAATATATCATCTGCAAAACGGCATCAAATTGAAGGTTGTAAATAGTAGGAAAAAGACGTATCTAACTTGGAATAGGGACATACAAAACCTTGAAGAAAAAAAGCTCACACTGGGAAAAGAGCAGAAACGTATACCATTGGGTGAAACGGGGCATCGAAACGTACGGCCCTGAGGAAAGAAACGCATGGAAAGAAACATACACCTAGGAAAAATCGTGAACAGTTAAGTAAACGATTGATTAAACGGGACATAGAAACGTTTATAATTGAGCTTAGCAATGTATAAAGCCGGAGGACAACACCATTTTAAGCTCGGGAAAGAGAAATGTACACGACTCAGAATAAAACGAATAAAACGTCAACAGGTGGAAAAGTATTGTATTAATCTGCGAAAATGTGGGAAAGAATGTTTTACAACTTAGAAGAGTAACGTATTAAACTTGGAAAACGTATTTAAACAAATAAGAAAAATACACGTCTGGGTCCTGCAGATTTGGTCTCATATTGAGTCGTAAAGAAGAAGCGTGATTTTGGGATATTCCCTTTGTTACCCTTTGTGACTCATCATATCATAAAACATATATATGTAAATACCATCACTGAAATAAAAGGACCAGCAATAAAGGCCGTACAAGCAAACCTTCTATATGTTCGTTTTATTATTTAATACAGTAAGATAGGTGGTTTATTACTCAATATCGGAACTTTATCTTGGTAAAAACTAAAGTGCGAAATGGGATGACAATATCGTAAAAGTGTCATCCGGGAAGAAAGTTGATATCCCCGAAATTCTACGTATATACAATGTCCATTATGTTAATAGCATGTTTACAATAGTGTTTTTTTCGAGGATTCCTGACACCAGGTCTGTACTGTAGAGTGTTCATATAATACATTTTGTAACCTTTTTTTATTTATTTATTGCATAAACATACTTTTTGCAAAAATATCCATACATGCAATGACATACGCAGACCAACAAGTGAAGAAAACGCAAGAAAAATAATTCCAAGGAGAGACACAAAAGAGAAAGAAATACAGAGACCGACGGTGAATGATACATGTGGAATCTGACCGGAAAAAGTGCTGAAAGAAGAGGTGTATCTATATGAACATGGCTGTTGTAATGTCGATTTATTTGTAGATTGAATTCTGTGTACTGTTTTCTTTGAAACATTTAAGATGACTAAACTCTTGTACTTTGAAGAATACGTTAACACTGAATGCATATTTAAACGTATACACAAT
>ENA-OREC01001374-OREC01001374.1-marine-metagenome-genome-assembly--contig:-NODE-1374-length-12193-cov-13.190327_pt1 | contig 12193 bp, 9 predicted proteins | sample MGYA00248626_ERZ508543 | MGnify/ENA primary metagenome ERZ508543 (study PRJEB26211, sample SAMN05518279) | marine metagenome | isolation source: Puget Sound, Washington, USA | host: Bankia setacea... | reverse complement strand
CCTTGAGCAAGAAACTTTACCCTTATTGCTTAGTACTGGTTGGTTCCAGGAACGGATTCGAGCGTGATTTACATAAGGAAAAAATTGCTTGTTTCACAATCAAACTAAAATAAATTGAGGGCCTTATGAAAGATTGACTTCAATGTTAAATAAGCTCCCTCTTTAAATATCGTCAAAACAAAATACTACACAATCTTTTCAAAATCATACAGTTTTAGAAGTTCATAAATACACACCCAATTGAACCTTGATTTGTTTCACAACGAACAAAATGTTTTATCATATCAAGAATTCACTGTTTCTATGGTACTGAACTACTACACAATATCAAGTATTGTTTAAAGGGCCAAACATTTTAGGTTATATGTCAGACATTGATGGTGTGGCCTACATTTATCCCATGAGCATAGCGGATAAACATACTAATTTGGGAGAATCAATTGATGGTGTGGCATACATTTATCCCATGAGCATAGCGGATAAACATACTCATTTGGGAGAATCAATTGATGGTGTGGCATACATTTATCACATGAGCATAGCGGATAAACATGTACTAATTCGGCGGAATCAAACGATCATTGTATTGCTGATTCGTACCTGAATTTTTTTGTAAATACATGTATTTAGGAAAATATATTTGCCACATTAAAGGTGTATCTGTTTGCCCTGTGTATATACAAACAATACGACATGTGATAACAGGAATCAAATTTGTGCAGAAATGTAGTTTTTGTGCACTGATTGTTGTAAAGTCTCAATATTTGTATGTCGTTGTATAGATGTTAAGGGAACGAGAGCGTGCAAAGAAGGCCAAATCAGCGGTAGGTTGTCAGGGTACAGACTTGCTATAATACCAAGCTTTCAACATGTCTTCTGGCTTAACATTTAACTCATTTAAATAATTTATCAACCAGTAACATTTTGCCAACATAAGTGTCTTTTCCCATATTGTCGGATACCCCCACTATGCTTTGTTATAAAGTGTAATGAAAGAAAGTACCTTGGTTACCAACAATGCCTTTCCTCATAGCAAGTCTGTATATAACTGTAGGATAAGAGTGTTCCACATAACTGCATGTATGTCTTGTGTGTGTTTTTGTCATGGTGTATAATGTAGATGTCGGGGATGTAGAACTTAGCTATCCCATGTATAAGTTGAGGGATGAATATGAGAGAGTTCTATTGACTCATTTATTCAAGAGCTCTCTGATCGGGTTCACCCTTCAAACTGTTGTGATGTCTTGTGTTGTTATGTTTATTGTGTTACTCTATGTGGTAGAACTCTTTACCTATTACTTATATGAAATTGTGTTTCCTATAAACAGATAATGAATGGTTAACTAACAGTAACAGTAGTACTGGTTTAATGTTACCTACCAAACTAAGTGCTAATGTTTAAGCTGTTTATATTGAACATGTAAATCCATGAAGCCCCTCATTGTCTGCATTATTCTTTATTGTTGTAATTAAATGGTTAGTGATTAAGGTATTATGTCTGTAGAGAGTATTATGCTGATATTACATCAAGAGGTGAAAACAAAAGGGTTCTATATGCTTCTTTATTCTATAGCACTTAGGTCCTTTTGCCTTTCATCCCTTGCAATATTCTTTTAGGGGTGATAGCAAAAAATCTGCTTCTTTATTCAATAGCACTTAGAACCCTTTTGCTTTCACCCCTCAAACTATCATGTACATTTAAGTATATACCTGGATACAATGAGAATGGTTCCAAGGCAGACTATTTCATTAATATAGATGAGGACCATTTAAATGCACGGTTACATGCAAAACATTTTGTGCTCACACCGGCAGACTTTATAACCGACTATTGATAACAAAAATATTAATTCAGATTACATTATATATATGTGAAACTTGAGTCATTAGTTGGACTTATCTGAAATAATGATTTACATGAAGTAGAGGCTTGTCCCATATGAACAATGGAATTAGCATGTCATTGTATAGCACTCTCAATCTCCCATACAATACAGTCTAGGTGGGATAGAGTTTTGTATTCGGTTTTATGTGTTTACATGTTTAGAAGTAAAACAAGAAAGTATGTGTTTTTAGACAGATTTATAATGGAGTGGTTCATGTTATGCTTAGCTTCATATTTCTCATTTCATAAACATTTAAATCATGCCAATCAATTCTATAGAAAGCTTAACTTTAATAAACAGAAGGGTGTTTTCGTTAACCAGATTTGAATTTTTGAGGCGTTTGAGCACTCCTTCTTTGGCTATTGAAAGATCCATTTTCAGTTGTTAGATGAATAGTTTGTTGCTGTGTTTCGGCTTCAATAAGTGCACAAGCTTTACGGCCAAGTTCACATGAGTGGTACATAGCACAGGTTACAATATTAGTTAGTGTAGGTATTTAGTACAGTTGTTTTTTAAGTAGTAATTTTCCTGTCTGTAGAATTTTCTCTTAATTGGAATAGTGGTGTACAGCTTTTGTAGACTGTGATTTAGATTATGGATAAGTTATTTAAGTACAGTGTACAGCTCTAGGGTTTAAAGCGATAGGGTTGTAAATGCTATTGAGTAATGAAGCAGATACAACACTTATACATTCACCCCCATGGCTTTTGGTTTATCTAAGTTTACAGGGTTAAATACTTGGCCTTGTTTAAACTACCTGCCTCATATTACATAGTATGTCTGTCTGTACTCAGGTCTTAAAGAAAGTTCATGCCAAATGAAAAATCACTTCTGAAATGCAGTACAATTTTAGCGGTGACAAAGGTTGTATCTTCTTCTCTTTTCTATAGCGCTTAGAAGCCTTTGGCATTCACCCATTGAGTCATGTACATACTTTTTGATGTAGAGGTCCTTTTACCAGTAGACATATTAAAATGCATTTGCATTATGGTTATGAATTATTCGCCAACATTAAGCAGTGTCCATATTCTAACCCTGAAGATGTGTGTGCTGTCCTACCAACCTGCTTTGTTAATACCCTAGCTAATCTGGTCAGTTGGTCAATGCTTTAGGTGAAACAAGAATGTCTGGTGCTTCTATAATTATGTATGAACAATTTTTTTGTCAACTGTCAACTAATTGCTTGTGCTGAAAGATAAAATATATTTCTCTCAAAACATTTAACCACCACTGGTACTGCATGCTGAACGTTTAACGAGTTACACAATATACAGTACTGTATGATAGTGCCATGAATTATGGTAACAAACTGTCATTTAATAGCTCCTAATGCATGTATGCACTAATTGGTATGCTATTATTTATTTGCATTTTCTATTTTTGGTTGATTTATCTCAGAGCTTTTACAGTGCATTGTTAAGGGTGTACAGCATGCTTTGAAAGGTAGCAGGATTTGATCAACCTCCTCTCCCTTTTTCTTCAGCGCTCTGTTGTGGAAGTATTTATGCAGAGTTAACTTTGTTAACTTGTATATGTGTTTAACCTTAAACCCTTTCATTGTTCTACCATTAAAACCTCCAACTAAAGAGTATTTGCTCACATCATTTGTAAGAAAAGTCATACACTATGGTTGTTCTAATGCAGGAAAAAGAAAACTCAGAGACAACTTATCTGTGTTATTTCGTAACTGATGTAAAATTCTGTATTGTTTGAAACTATCAATGTCTCTTGTTAAAATATTGTTGTTTTATTTGATTATATTGTCATTGTTGTCAGTGGTAGTTATGTTATGTGCCTTGTTGAAATCCTATAAATAGCTTTATTGCCATGACCAAAAGTTTGACCTAGATTACTTGTATATTACAGCCAGCCAAGAAGAATGTGAGGTTCTCAGATATGAACTACTATGATGAACCCAAAGACTACTATGTCCAGGATGATGCAGATGATAGACTGTTTGTGAAGAGAAATGGTAGGTTAATCTCAAATTTACTTCTGTAGATTGAACAGTGAAGTTTTGTTAGTGAGACCACCCTTGGTACCGACAAATAGTGGTCCTAATAGTGAGTTGGTCTTAAGAGTAACTCAAACACAATACATCGAAATTGGCAGTTTGGGGACAAACAATAGTTGGTCTTATAAGAGGACCAGTCTTATTTTCGATTGGTCTTATGAGTTGAACTTTACTGTTATTAAATATGTTCATCTCAATGTAAGGAACACCAATTTCAGTTTCCAAGTTACTGTTCAGTTTTATGGATAAGCTTTGTCTTTGGTAGGTTTGACTCTTGTGTATTTGTTCAACCAAGTTTGTTTGTGTGTGTGTATATGATTTTACATGACCTCTGTTACATGCCCATAACATACATACCATGAATGTTGTTATTAATATCATGCTTATATTACAGATTCCACAAGTACTAAACCTCCAAGGCCAGTGTCAGCAAAGATAGTTGGATCTAAGGTGGACACTAAACCACCTCGTGCATCCAGCGCTACCACAAGAACAAGCACGATACCTCGAGCAAAAACACAAATTGTCCGACCCCAAGCTGCTGCTCATATTATCACACAAAACTCACAATATACTGACTCTAGTGTGAATGAACTTGATAAGAAAGTGACTATTGTAAACAGCAATTTCATGGAGAAGATTCCCGCAATGGTACGAGCCAATCAAACTCCCATATCTGCTGAGCCTGTGTCAATATATGCTGTAAGCTCAGCCCAGTATGTGAGACCGGATACTAAAGGCCAGTATGCTGTCTCAAGTATGATGATGCCAAAGACTGAAAGTGCCCCTTTTATTTACCCAGTAGGTTATAAGGGGCCTGGTGCCGTTGGAAGCCCCAATGGCCCGGTGCAATCAACAGGAAATTCTAAGTATGATGGTGCTGTGTATGATGAAAACTTAGTGCGTATTGATAGAACACCCACTGATGATGAAATCAACTTTTTATGGGATAAGTTAAGAAACTGTCTAAGTAGGAATTCCCAGACGACTCCTGACGGTCAACAGGCAGTGTCCAGGCAGGCGGCTCCAATGTCTAATACATATATTGATGGTAATGCATTAGGACAATTTAACAGTTTAAACAGGGTTGCACAGGGTTCTAATAACAACAACAACAACCCCAGCAACAACAACAACAATAATCCAAGTCTGAAAAGACAAAACTCGTTAGACAGTGCAACAAGTTCTTACACACGGAGATACGGTTTGTTACAACAGCGGAAACAACAGCCAAATCCAAACAGTTTGAAATCTCGACAGCAGTTGGCAGTGCAACAAGGGTATACAGTGTATCAACCTCCTGTAGCCAGTCATACAGAACCACAGTCAACAAACTCACAACAGAATGGTACAGATGGTAAGTAATTGATAAAGATATAGATAGAAATATCATTATAGGACACTCATTTTGTAACCTTGTTTCTGATTAGACTTTGCACCATATTGGACCACAACAATTTAAAACTCTGTGCTTGGCTCTTTTTAAGTAAGATTGAATAGACAAAAACAGAATTGTCATCAAGTTTGTCCACTTTTAGTTCAGCTTTTTAGTATACAATGGTAACATTCTTCAGAGGTGATACATCTATCAAAGTAACATTTCCTTCAACTAGCGAAAGTCTCATTGTTTGTTAAAACTGTGTACATTGTGTATGGATAATTTTCAGTGACAGAGAGTTTAGCTGGATTCCTGGCAGCAGAACAGATGGTGGAGCAGTCTGTGTCAGAGAGTAGAATACATGAGGCTATAGACGACGCCCAGGCCAGACAACAGAACTACAACACAGCTAGGCCACAACCCAAAGGTAAGAGGAGATATAGGGACACTATCCGTACATTGAATTTTCTTTATACCAGGGGGTTACAAAGTTCAATCAATAGTCATAGTTGTACTTTTTGTTCTTGGTAATAATGTATAAGTATGGTCTCCTCTTCCACTATTTGTTAGTTTATCCACCTAGGTGAAATATGAGTCATAGACACTTTAACAGAAAGGCAACCTGTATGGATATGATAAAAGGCAACCTGTATGGACATGATAAAAGGCAACCTGTACGGACATGATAAAAGGCAACCTGTAAGGCATGGTAAAAGGCTACCTGTACGGACATGATAAAAGGCTATCTGTACGGACATGATAAAAGGCAACCTGTACGGACATGATAAAAGGCAACCTGTAAGGCATGATAAAAGGCTACCTGTACGGACATGATAAAAGGCAACCTGTACGGACCTGATAAAAGGCAACCTGTACGGACATGATAAAAGGCAACCTGTACGGACATGATAAAAGGCAACCTGTACGGACATGATAAAAGGCTACCTGTACGGACATGATAAAAGACTACCTGTACGGACATGATAAAAGGCAACCTGTACGGACATGATAAAAGACTACCTGTATGGACATGATAAAAGGCTACCTGTACGAGCATGATAAAAGGCAACCTGTACGGACATGATAAAAGGCTATCTGTACGGACATGATAAAAGGCAACCTGTAATGCATGATAAAAGGCTACCTGTACGGATATGATAAAAGGCAACCTGTACGGACATGATAAAAGGCAACCTGTAAGGCATGATAAAAGACAACCTGTACAGACATGATAAAAGACACTGGCAATTGGCCACTTGGATAAAACTGAACAGAAACACAACGTTCAACCCATCATTTAAACTTTCTTAGAACAACCACCACCAAGAATGAAAAACATATCCTTATTTTAATCACTATACTATATATATGTGTGTCCTTGTACATTTATAGTGTTAACTGTTGGTCAAGTTTAAACCTCTGATGTTTTCTCTTACAGCCAAGTCAGCATTGTCAATGGAAGAACAGAGACTGATGGAGTCACTGGACAGACTTAATGATAAGTTAAAAGGTAAGTACTTTGTCTACCAGCTATATGTAGGTTTGTAATGCATATGTTATAGTATTTTTTTATACTGCAAATAGGTTTTTATTTTGCAAGAGTTTAACGTTGCAAACTCAAGTAAATTAACTAATACTAGTAATTAATGACACATGGCAACAAAATCTTATCAACAAAGACAAAACTACATGGTAGCAGCCTAATTATTCTTCTCTATGTAATTGGATTGTTTATTGTGAAGTCATTTATCACTGGGAAAGTGTAATTTTCAAGAGCATTAAGTCTTGCTTCTAACCAATGATTGAACAGAATTTGAAATAGCAAAACATTGTACACCATTGCAGTGAACGAGGGCAGTATCCCAGCCATGACTGCAGGAAACCAGCCACCAGTACAACAGACAGTCCAGCAGCAATCTCCACAACCCCCCTCCCAACCTCCTACACAACAAACACGACAAAAACACATCATACATGTAAGTAACCATGGCAACGCTATTAACTGCCAAACAAATATTAACTATTATGGAATAATAATGATACCGGTAATATAGCTATGTCAATAAACAATAGTGTACTGCAGCTTTAGAAAGTAGATTCATTGCATTAATTCATAAACAAAATTTAGATTATAAATTAATTATTGCTTAAAGCAGCTTCTTATAACATGTAAAGCAAATATTAAAATGCACTGTGCGCTGCATGACATTTTTATATAGCTTTGTACTGCGACGTATTATATATAATTACTGCTTTAAATTCAAATGATAAAGAAGTTTTAAACTTTTCATTTTTTTGTAAATTAGTTGAGAATAGGTTCAGCAAAGAAGTTTTAATATTTTGTGTGAAAACCCTTGGATAACATCACTTTTTCACAATTTTAACTTACACTTGTGTTTCCCTAAAGCCCAACATTCCCTTTTTGTGAGAGTTCAAAAGCAACCCTTCTTTCTGACAGGCAATCTTTAAGTCAAACAGATAAAGAAACTTCCAAGGTAGAATGTGAGAAGTTTCGTGCATGACATTTGTCTCTGTATTTGCCTTGCTGATAATCTTAACAACCAATAATGCTAATTCCAGTGATGTCTGACTTTTATTTGTCACTTGTGGACTATGCAAGTATGAACCCTGTTCCCATAGTGACCAATCTAAATTGACAATTATTTAGCGTGTAATGTTTGTGCCTTCTGACTGACATAGATAATTAGATTTAGAACTTCTTGTTTACAAGTACTGAATACATGTGTATAATCAATAAAACAATGAAGTGCATGAAGTAGAGTAACATTGGATGAATATGAAACTGTTCTAAGTGCTATTGAATACATAAGCTGATTGAACCATTTTGCATCCAGCCCTAGAGTTTCAAATCTTATAGTGGATCGTGATATTGGTTCTTTAGAAAACAAAGTATAATTAGCTTTCTGGTAGTGTTTGTTTAGCGTTGGTGATACTTTATATTTTAGCGTTCGTCCTTTATTAATGCTGATGGAAAGGTAACTAGACTATCTGCGCGCATCAGGCACTCTCCTGTCCTGTATACCAGACGTCCATACATGTGTTCTTTTAACTTAATCCTTGTTTGTATAACATTGCTAAATCCACCCCTAACAGACACACTGCAGCCGTGGACAGTTGTATAAAATGTCACCAAAAACAACACATGTATTACAATTATGTTAATATATATATATGTGTAAGATACAAATCTGGGTAACATGTGTACTAAGTAGACTATTTTGGTATAAAACTACAGACTAGTTGGAATCTGAATAGGGCATTGCAAGTATCTTTGTGTTGGAAGCTATTGCATGTATTGTCATATTTTAGCTAAAATAAAACAAATTATTACATAAGCAAATGCTTCTATTTCAAGCACTAGCTGTTATCAGTCCAATCAAAATCATAATGTCCTGTTGCCAAACAGATTACCCAGGTTTGTAACTACATGTATGTTTTACTCAATGCATGTTTAATGAATGTAACCAAATGTAACACATGTAATTTTAGGTACAATATAATGTTTATGTAATAGATACCGTACAAGTTTTTCTTCCAAAGTGTCCTTTTACAACCGTTAGAAACCGCTGTAGTGCGGATGAACGTTAGAAGCCGCTTTAGTGCGGATGAACTACAAATTGTCCAAGGGGAAGCCGAGGATACATTTGTTGTTCACTTTGGAAGAAAAAACCAGTACAGGTATCTGACTTATACGACAATAACTGGCAACTCTTTTGACATAAAAGCCGAATCTGATAATGTGATGATAAAACATGTTAACTATTAGAATTAAGAGTACTTTCTTTAAGTTTCTATGATTTCCTTTGGTTACCTTAAACTAACGTTCAACATTAGTATGGCCTTTATTCGCTATGACTGTCGCCTATACATATTGTCGTATAAGTTTTTAACACACCTTTAGCCTATACTAAGACAACCTACAGATATAATGGATAAATACAACAGCATGTTTTAAATCGAGCGGTGAAAAAGATAGGGTTTTACGTAATATTGAATAAAGAAGATGATAGGACCCTTTTACATTCACCTCCCAATTTACTGTATATGAATATTCAATATATTTGAGACAGTAAATAGACACAGATGTACAAACAAAAATACTACAAAACAGAGAAACAGAGCTTTACTATTTATGGGGGCTTCTATTTTGCTTCTCTACGATCAAATTTCACAAGAATTTCACGTTTTCTTTTCTCTCTCCGCTAGCCAGAAGATAGAGATCCTCAGAGCGAGAATGATAACTCTGTAAGACTAACTGTTGTATATGTGTTACTGTAGGCTAGTTATGAACGCCCAAAAGTGTTGTCCATGTTGTAAAGGCCTGTTTGAATGTAACACCCTTACTCACCTGTTGACTGTAACAGCATTGCTCCGTAACTATGTAATAGCATGGAGTGCGAAACTATTTAATGGAATGAAAATGGAAAAGCTAGCTAGTGCATAATTAACAGCATGGTTTGAGCTAATGGAGTGTATAGCAGTTGTACGTAACAGCATGGTGGGAAATTGTTGAATGTATTTCGTATGTAAATAACAACATAGCAGCCATTAATTTTATCTAGTTAATGTAATTTCCCCATACATGCAATGTCACGTATCTTACCTGTGAGTATTGCATTACCAGCCCCCTACATGTATATCTGCCTCTTGTATGAAGGGTAACTAATAACAGATATTAAATACTACTGCTTTAAACCATCCTTAATCAAAGAATATCCTGTGTTCTGTTAATAATACATGTATATCATGGTAACTTAATGTTTGTATGGATTTGTATAAAACAGTTATTAGTTTTGTCCATTTTGTATCATGAATCAATATATCTAAAAAAATAACGTGTTTAATTCCCGAAGATCATTTTGACTGTTTAATACAAAGTCCATTAAATTTCACCTCTTTCAGATATTCAATAAATATAGTAAAACTCTGTTATGCAGAATGCCTTCAGGAACATGCAAATTTATGGTTTAGTAAGGATCTACTGTACTTCTTTAACATAGTCAGATTATTTTAATGTAATGATAATAATACAAAAAAGTATGCCTTAAGTTATATAACATGTGATTCCAGAGGTTGGAACTAAGTAATAGACCTGCATGACCTTCACCTTTATCCCCTGGTAACTATGACAATGCACATGCATGATTTTGTACACACAATGGCTAGTGCACAAGTGATCTGTTCAGCATTTCAGACAGACCAGAAAGTGGTAGAATTTAGAGGTTGTATTCAAACAGTCAGTTCTTTGACTTTGAGAAATCGAATTTAAAACAGGTTTTTTGTCAATATTTGAAGTGCTGAACAATAAAAGATGTGCCACTATCTACTTTTTATTCAGTAAATTGTTTTCTTTTATATTTTTATTGAACTTCTAAAGTGTGCATGCCCAGCACCCACCATTACAGCAGCACCTTTATTTTCAGTGCCAACAGGTTTACAAATAATGTTTGTTTAGGCAAGTCCTGTTCCCTTGCAATTGATTTACAGGAAATGGTCTGTTCTACGTTTCATGACTGTTAGGATCTCACTAGATCTGGCGCTTGAAATCACAGTTTGTTAATCATGTCACAGTGTAAAACATGAGTAAATATTGTATAGATTTGAAAATGGGTTGATTGTAGAGTTCCAAGTGCTAGTTGCTAACGAGTTACCTGTAGATAATTTAGATCACCGCTATGTATAAAGCTAAATCCTAAATCTGTGTAACTTGTGTATTTGCCATTTTGCAGTTGCCTCGGGTGACATACTATTAGGGGTAAGATTGGAGTGAAGAGCCAGACCTTGAGTAGAGCCCTGCCATTGTGTACATAATACTCTTCTCTACTAATATCACACAACTGTTGCATACTTTATGCCTGCTTCAGGAGAGTGCATTTGCCTATAGATGGACAGGAAACTTAGCTTTTCTTTTACAGAACATTTTTACCATTGATGAAGTTTAAAGCAGATCAGGGCCTTAATTCACCAAAGAAAGTATGTTGAATGATCAATATTTGGGTTGAATCCATGGTCACAACAGTTTAGTTACAGGAACAATGTCAGTTTTGCTTCATAAGTCCATATGTATAAAGGTTGAGTTTTATACCACAAGCTAGTGCTCGTAAAAGTTAAAAGTTTCTCATTTTATGAATTGTCCAGTAAACTGTAAATATATCTGAAAATGTATATGCATGTATGATCAAGTACCTGTAGGTGTAGTAACATGAACTGATAATTCTTGCTCTCGTTTCTGTCTTTAATATAAAACATACATTCCTACAAAGTGGTTTCGAATATTGCATAAGAATAAGATGACATTATGGGATGTAAGCCTGTTTGGTGTGTTCTGTTCTTTACATAATTTCATCACACAGTATCACAATTATATCCCCTATGTAGTTGAAGTGTTTTTCTGTTTGTTGAATGTAACCAGAAATATAAATCATGATCAATGAACATATTTTATGAAGATCTCACAGAAACTTCCAAATAACCAGCTCACACAACTGTACTTTTCATTGAAACTTAGCTACTACATGGACATCTTGTCTTTCACATCTGATTTCTTGCACACATATAATACTTACTGGATGATTGTTTATTCGGTAACCTTGGTTTGTGTAAAGATTTTTAATGGTGCACAGTATTTAAATGTTAGATTTTTTTTATTTCGATATTTTATATATAGTACCAGCAACATTTATATTCTATGGAAAGCAGAGCAATACGTACCTTAAGTTATTCCTAAATTAAAGTGCTTGCTGTCATATTTGAAAATTGAATGTTGCAGTTGCATTAAATAACATAATTGTAGTTCGGCTGTTTTGGGAAAAAGGGATGATGTTTTACATTTAAGGTTGTGTTTCTTACTTTGAGGTCAAATAAATATATCATTGTTTTACAAAAATACAATTT
>ENA-OREC01001373-OREC01001373.1-marine-metagenome-genome-assembly--contig:-NODE-1373-length-12197-cov-11.860644_pt1 | contig 12197 bp, 3 predicted proteins | sample MGYA00248626_ERZ508543 | MGnify/ENA primary metagenome ERZ508543 (study PRJEB26211, sample SAMN05518279) | marine metagenome | isolation source: Puget Sound, Washington, USA | host: Bankia setacea... | reverse complement strand
TATTACAATACAGGTGTAAATGTTACTGGAAGAATACCGTAGTTTATTACAATACAGGTGTAAATGTTACTGGAAGAATACCGTAGTCTTTTGGTTCTATACTTTGATACAAACACAATGATAAACATCTTCTATATATCCTGTAAATAAAGAATTAAGCACAGCCATGAAGTTAGTATTGAAGGCAAATGCAGTCAGTAGTGACTCGTAGTCGGTGGATGCCTGTCAGTTGTGAGCCCGAGCCCTCAGCAAAGGCTTCCCGTTGTTTCCTTCAGCAAGAAATTTTACTTTCATTGCTTAGTACTGGTAGGTTCCAGGAACAGATTCAAGCGTGTTTTACTTAAGCAAACATTGCTTGTTTCACAATGGAACTAAATTAAATTAGTATAAACTAAGCCAAATAAAAGCATGAGGAAAATGTGATAGAAATGTCTGGCCCTTGAGTAATGTAGTTTATATGATATCAACCTGTCAGCAAATTAATTAATTAGTATTAAGGAAGCTATCACTTAACATGTTTCCAGCAGTATCAGGAGAACACTTAATTTCCATCTAGTTATAAGAAAGTATATCATTACTTTATTTCATACATATACATCAGTCGGTCCTTAGGCTTTGACTGCTAGGAAATAAGTGAGTCTAGTAAAAATATCAGAAATAGGCAAAGACCATAATATATTATTAGACCAGTAAAAGTTGGAAGTATTTAGCCATGTGTTTATTTCACAAGATATATTTTTCACTTCTTTAAAGGAAAACTTCTAATGACAGACTATGAATGAGCAAACTCCTTCTCATTTGCTATTATTTATTACCATGGTTACGCAATTCTATCACAACAAACAAACATTAAATACTTGTAACAGATTTGAGAATTTTTAAGCACACAATTTAAGCCAAAAATTTCCAGTATAAAATAACTAGATATGCCTAACAACAGTTTATTATATAGCTAACCTTGTTTTGTTCAATATTATATGACAGTTACTACTATCTGTATATTACACTGATCTAATACAATCACAAGCACTGACATGCAAACAAAAACGGGGTAAGCGTGTCCAGTGTCCCTCCTGGTTACAAAGGCGCCGCAAGATCTACGCTTGTCATTTTGATATGAATTCGTTGCGGAGACGTTATACAGCTTGCTATAGACTTGCTTAATAACATTTCTTAAATTTGTTTAATTAAAGTTTATATTAATTGACGAGTAGTGTAGCATCCTATATGAAATTTATAGAATAGAACAGCTACGGTATTTTGATACTCCAGAAACGACATAGTCAACTTTATCAATCTTTGATTTTATTTGTCTGCTTTTAGGAGCGCCGAAAAAATGGAAAATGTCATCATCTTTAAGGATAGATGAAGACTTGATCACAAGCGGTAAATTTGGTTCTGGTAAATCTTCTCCAGCGTCATCACGAGAGAGTTCCAACGAACGACGAGGGCGACAAAGCAGCACCCGGTCATTGAGTCGAGAGAGCAGCTCTGAGGGTATCAGTTCACGGGATTCTTCACTTGAAAGTAAGAGTAAAGCTAAATTAGACAGAGATGAAAGAAGGAGCTATTCTCAATTAAATGGTACCTCAAGTGTGAAAAGTGACCCTAAAACAAAACGCGGTCGTCGACCTAAATCTTTAGACTTGTCCAATAAAAGTGTTGTGAACGGTGATGATGATAAGTTTAAGAGTCCAGATCCGCTAACTCCCTGTAATGTGTTTGTAAAGCGCCGTAAAGGTCGCCCAAAGGAAACCCCTCCGACACTCGTTGCAGAACCAGCTGTGATTACTACTGTAACTACTGAAGTATTAGATGGTACCTCTGTAGACTATCCTAACTGTGACATTGAAGTAGAAACAGAGGAAGAACTAGAAACTCCGAAAAGAAAGCCCGGCCGCCCATCTAGGGCAGACGTTACGAAAAGTGATAAACCTCTTGTTGCTAGGAAACTTGTAAAGCCAGGAAAAGGGTTTGGTCTGAAAAGAAATATGAATAAACTTGGATTTAGGAAATTGCCAAAATTAACGAAAATGAAGCCGTCTGTGATCTCATTTGAACCAGAAGTGAATTCTGTAGCAGAAGTGAATGCTAAGACTGTTAAAACTGAAAAGAATAGTGTTCCAAATCATTCTGACAATGAACCAGTAGTCAAGAGAAAGCCAGGTAGACCTCCAGGTGCAAAGAACAAACCTAAAACTCCCCTAAACATTCTTGGTAGAAAGAAAAGGAAGGGAGATCTTATCAAAACGTCTCTTATAAAAGGCAAGGGAAAACAAGGCTTGAAACCCAAAATTGGTAGAAACAGTCGCAGACCGATTGTAAAGAAAACAAAGAAAGTCGAAAATTCAGAAACTAAGGATAAAAGTTTAGATACAATCGTTATTAACAGTGTATCAGTGCAAACCGAGATAGATGAAGACATGTTTGAAGACTGTATTGAAGAAAACCCAAGTAATGGTGAAAGTCCTGGTATTGCCTTAGATGGATCCGCTGAAGGTCATTCACCATCAAACCCTGAAGAAGTAAGCAAAAATTTGGATGAAGCCATAAACGCTGTTGTTTTTAAGGCAGGTAATAATTTGCCTTTAGTTAATACAAAGTACAAGAAAACAGTGGTCAGAGTTAAACATGGAGTGGCCTCTTTAGGCAAGTTGAAGAAAATGAGAGACATTGTGCGTAAAGTGAGGAAAAAGAAAATCTTGATACAGCATAAGCATTTAGATGGCAGAACTGTTGATGTCTTAGCACCGAATGATTTAAGGCGCAAACTTCATGAAAAAGTGTTGAAGAATATGTTGTTAACAGAAAAACCATCGTTCCCTGAATGTACTGTTAAAAAGGTAGATGAGGCCAAAACTGAGTTAGTAGACAATGTTGATATGGTTAAAGAAGATAGTGCTGCTTTTAAGACTAATGTGTTCTATTCACAAGGTGAACCGAAAGCACAAGGAGTGAATGAAAGACTTGTGAAAGCTGTTGTGTTGAAAGGTAGAAAACAGTCAATTGACATGGGTGAACCGAAAAAGTTTAGTGATACCGAATCCATCTGTTCAGAAATTAGTACAACGTCTCTAAGCTCAGCAAAGCGCTTAGCTGATAAACAGATTATTGTACTTGGAGAAGAGCACAATGAAAGTGATGATAGCTCAATACGGACACGACAAAGGTTTGATATTGTACCAGGTAAACAGAGAAAAAGGACACTTAGTGGTGAATTTGATTTGTTAGATGAAAAACAGTTAAGAAAAAAACGAAAGTTAACGGAATTAGGAATTGTTGAACCGGACGGTGTTTCTGATGGCAGTGAAGACATGGTGGTAGAGGAGGTACAGAAACAGACAGTGAAGCGATCTCCCAAGTTAAAAGTCAGGGATAGAGCTCTAGTTGAGAAATATGGAACAACATTTAAGTTAAAGAAAGCGCAAATGTTGAGGCAGTCTCCATTTCTCACATATAAAAAACGCAGAAAGAAAGGATTAAAGAAAAACATGAAAAAAGTGTCTCCTTTAAAGAGCCCTACTGTTGAAATAGAATCTAAAGATGCTCAAAATAAATACACTCTAAATCCCCTAGCAGAAGCAAGTGTGTTATTGTCTAAGTCAAACACTTGGGTAAAACCAGATGAGCATCGGAAAAGTCTTTTTGAACAATTTGATGATTATTCTGGTTCTAGTGAAGAGCTAAAGGTGAAATCCTTGAAAGAGCTATGTGAACAAGTTGTTAGTGTGAGAGAAGCTTCAAAAGCTTGCGTTAAAGAAGTGACAAAAGTAGGTGTAAAAACACTTTCAGAACCAGAAGTAGTTGTAAATGGCATAATCACAGACTTACTTGACCAAGTTGTGGGTATTTGTCAGCCAAAAACTGATATTGATTATGATGTAGTTGGTGTGAGCAGTTATATGACAGAGGAGAATACCTTTGACATTCCATATGGTTTAAGTGTTAATGTAAATGGAGGTTTTCGTGGTCGTGGTAGTGGTAGGCGGAGGACTTGGAAACGAAGACGAGCTGGACAGACCCGCCGGAGAAAACTTGGCCCGTTGCCAATAGCGAGAAAGATGGAGCCGTTTCAAACAAAGAGAGCATCAAGGGGTAGAAAAAAGACCATAGGTAGCACAGACAGACTTGTGAAATCTACAGCTAGAAAAACAAATCTCTCAGTAGAGCCTAAGACATCAGATTTATTAGTTACTCGAACATTTGAACTGAGACAAAAGATATCTAGATCACCACTTGATAACATTGCTTTGAAACAGAGTCTCGAAGAAACAAAATACCTGAAAGCTGAGCAGCAGAGGGCTATAAGGAAAGAATCTAAACTAAAGTTGAAACTAAAGTTATCTAGTGAAGATTCAATGGACTCCACGCAAAGTGAAATGTCTGAAGTGTTAACTGAACAAAGTATTGATGTACAGGTGGAAGAGATAGTTATTACCTTAGAGGAGCTGAAGAAGAGTTGTAGACCGTGTTCAGTTGTTCTAGTTGACTTTATAAAGAAACTACAGAGCCAAACAGATCCTGATGATGAAGGTTCAGAAGTTGATACGAGTCTTGATGAAACAACAGATATCATGGGATCAGAAAGTCCAGAATGTGAAACAAGTGCTATTAACAATGACAAATCTACAGCAGAAGTTTCAGCAGAATCTAATGAACTGTCTCAGTCGCTAGTTGCCGAAAAAGCTGATGATGAAAAAGTGAAGGTTGATGTTTGTGAATCAAAACCTGAAGTAACAGCGAAAGAAGAAACTGTAATTGAAACAAATGAAAAACCAAGTGAGACACAAGTGACTGAGAAAGCTGATTCTGTGGAGGGGCAAAAGGTGTCGTCATTTAGGGTTAAAAAGTCAGATATGAAAGATGCTCCAAAACCAAGTGCTTTGAAAAGTGAAAAGCCGGATAATACTGAAAACTCTATTGCTAGTATTGGTGAGTCAGAAAATACCGAGACTGTGCCCATACTGAAGCCCCCTCTCAAAATGAAAAGAACAGGACGTAAAAGTTTAATGTATGACAGAGAGATAAATGTACCAAAGAAGCTTATGATGCAAGAGCAACAGACTGCCAGAAAAACTGTACCACCATTGAAAATTAAAGTTAAAGGCGTGAAAAGAAAGACTTACATGGTTGAGCCACATCCGGATTCACCAGTCGATACCGAAGCAGATGCAAAACCTAAGCCTGATAAGAAAAAGAAATCAAAATCCGGAAACAAGTCAGAATCTTCAGATAGTGAGAAACTTGCAAAGGGTCATCATCATCATAAGAAACGTAATAAGTCTCCACCCAAAACTGACACAATGGCCAAACCAGATCCTTTAAATCAAACAAACAACAACTCACCTAGCAAACAAGCAATAAAGCCAACAGATGCTTATGAGGCAAACTTCTTACAATTCATTAAGGATACCAATGAGCCTAAAGAAATTGTGCACACTATGTCCCCATTTACAGTTAAAAACAAGATTGCACGCACTTTGCCAACTCCCAAACCTATTAAAAGTGAGATGAACATGAATGCAATGAGTATGGCTAATATTGCAAGTCTTGCAATGTTAAGACCAGCATTAAACCCTCCGACATTCGTCAATGCTGGACTCTTGGGACCAAACACATTCCCAGATGCAGGAGTAAAGTTTCTGTGTATTTTGTGTAACGCGGAGTACATGTCCCAGGAACTGATATCCAAGCATTTCGCGGAGGTTCATCCAGGCACGCAGTTCACGTTTAAGCCTCAGGCAGATGCACCAGGGGACAGTGAACGACTGGCAATGGCTGCCCAGAACCAACCACCACCTGCTCCAATACTGAACAATCAGACCCCAGCAACAAGGTATGTATCAGTTATTTGGTATTAGAAAGGTATAGTACAAAGGGGTGAAATTAAGAGAGTTTCTTAGAGCAATTGAAAAAATAATCAGATAGAAACCTTTCACATTCACCCACGGCATGTTCAAAGGGGTGAAAGTGAAATAGGTATTAGAGTTAATCAATCAACAAGAAGAACCTGTTCATATTCACCCTGCTTATTATTGTTTTCAAGCACTTTATTAAAATAGAGCAAATCAACTGCTTTTGTCAAAATATTCCCAAGCAACACTCTTTAATCCCAAAACTAATATTTTCCAAGTGTTGGGAAAACTATTCTCTTAAGAATGTAAGGATTCACTAGTTGAACAAGATTTTTTGACGGCTTGCAAATAATTGTGAGTGGCAACGAAAGTTAAATTCAAGCCCTGATAACCAACTAGACTTTCTATTTTATACGGCTAAATATCTTACAAGTCATGAAACTTACACTCAACCTATCGCTTTCACAATTATTTTTGGATGTCTTATAAGTTTTAAAAAAATCTTCTCTATTTTGTGCTTTTCTTCTCTTTTTATCATAAGATATCATTAGCAGAGAGATTGTGATCATTTTCGTGCCCTGATTCTAACAAATTCTTATGCTTTCAGAGCTGTAGAACCACCTCTCCCTGACAAAGTTGATGATGACGACGACAGTGGCAGTCTGAACCTGAAGATTGTGGATGTTGTCAGCTTAAAAGATCAAGAGAACATGATGGACTTTGGTACCGTCCCTCAATCCAAACCAGTCACACATATGCAGACTATGGCTATCAACAATCTAGTGTCTAAACCAGTCCATGGTGCAGAACTCCGAATTCCACAGTATTTAAGTACACATAACATAGTGCCTTCTGTTAATCATGTTAATAGTGTTAATTCAGTGGATCCCAACGCAGAGCTGTATAAGCATCTACTGAAGAACGTACGTCCACAACCCATGCAGTCACAAATGCCTTTACGGTTACCAGCACCAGCAAAGTCTATGTCGGGAAAATTTGCGAACACTTTTAAATGTGACAAATGTAATGTGCATGCCCCTCAGCTTGCTGCTATGGTGGCTCATTTAAGAAACACTCATAAAGAAATCGCGAGACTGTTTCAGTGTCCATATTGTAAGGACATGGAGGCAGAATCAGAAGCAAAGATTCACCAGCACATTAAGATTCATCATCCAACGAACAACCCCAATCCTCCAGTTGCTTTATCAGAACCAGCAAAGAGACATTTGAAAACATTGTCTGTGCAGTTGCCGGAGAACCTTAAAGCAACAGAAAGTAATATTGAACGAGACATTTACCAATGTTTGATGTGTAAGATACATAAGTACTCTTTGGAAACAATTTACGAGCATTTAGAGCATGCCCACCCTGAAGTCTTTGTGTTTGTATGCCCGTTTTGTAAGGAGTATAAAGCGCGAACTGAAGACGGCGTGTGTGCTCATATTTTACATGTTCATCGGAAGAGTGCATCAGATGTTAATATCTCAATCGCCATAGATGGGAATAGATTTTCAAGGGTTCAGTGTTTAACCAAAGATAAGGGCAAGAAACAGCACAGTCCAGCTGCCTCGTCTCAGCACAAAGCACACCAACATGAACTTGCTCACATGGCACCAAAACAGGCCCACACTGCACCAACCCTGTTCCCAATGACGAGTCTACATCAACCACTACAACAACCAATGTTCACGAGGCTCAGTCAGATTCCTACACCTACACAAAACCACTTACAAACCATCGCTGCCCTGCAAAACTATCCCAAGACAGCGACAGTGCAGCCACAAGTCCCCTCTGTATACCCAAACATTTCCGTACAGCCTGTTACAACTACACAAAATACTGTCGTTACATCCTCACCTTCAAAACCAACCCCACCACCTCCTGCCCAGAAAAAGAAGAAGAATTTATTGGAATCCATTGCACAGCTCAAAGTTCAAAAGGAGATGGAACAGCAAGGTCTGGTTCCTGCCAAAAATATGGGCTCTGCAAGTCCACTGAACAACACCTCCCCAACCAAGTCAATCAGTGGAGTACCGCCCCCATTAATGAAGGCTCCTCCCCCTTTGATCCGAGCGGACCAATTGAACAAGTTCCCCTCTAACTCATCCATTGTTTCAACTACAGTGAAAATGTCGACATCCACTAGCTCCCACAAGCCTGCAGGTTCAGTAAACCCTGATACTCTAACCACCTTACAGAGACTACAGAGCTTGGCTGGTTCCAGGACCTCAACAAGTGTCAGTTCCAATCCAGCTAGACCGATACAGTCCTCGTTGTTTGATACATCCGATATGGGTGGCAGTAAACACTCTCCCCGCCCAGTACTGAATGTTCCTGTAATACCCAGAGGCACTGGGAGCCCAGTTACAATGGGGGGTATTGGTCAGTCTGGTCAGCCCCATCGAACAATGGACAACGTGCTTGATCTCTCTGCTAAGAATACCCCAGCTTCATCCCCTGTGTCCCACAAAACACCATCACCCAAACAACAAGCAACCAACTCTCCAAGTAACGCCATTAATCCTGATGTATTCAAAGTGTTCAATATTCGTCCACAACAGTTGCTGAGACCTGTTAGTACACCCGGGCAAGCTGTTGTTGGTCAACCAATTCTCCTACCCCAGCAGGTTAGACACAACACACCGAGCACCCTTGCTTACAGGCCACCCATACCGCAGATGATAGCCACATCCCAGATACCCCAACTCATCAATATGCCTATGGGGGCAATGTTCAGTAACATGGTAGTGAGTCTGGCGAACGTTCCCGGGGGTGTACAAGCTATCCCCGGGCTCCCCACTCAGCTGGTACCCATTGGAGGCCCGGCTGTACCTGTATCGAGCCTAGTTACGGTATCCAGTGCTTCACAGGCGATACCGGTCGTTAACCCGGGAACCCAAGGTGGTCAGATGTACTCGATGCACTTTAAATGCCCATATTGCCCTCAGGTAGTGCCACTAAACTTTGCACAGGTTACGCCCCACATAGAGAGTCATCATCCGGGCTCGTCGATACTGTTCTTATCAATGGACGCAAAATGAACAAGATGCGGTCGCTGAGGTTAATACTTGCCCAAGGAGGGGTCGAATATTTAATATAATGCCAATTTTTTTTATCTAGAACAAAACAGTTATAACAGCCGGAGAAAAATGTCTTCACACATGAAAACATATATATATATATACAGCAACACAAATACAACATATGACATTTTAAAGCAGAACATAAAACTAGTGCATAGCAAACACAACTGAAAACAACAACATTCCAAACCAAATACAACATGAAGAGAACATGCTCTAAAACTTCCAAACATCTGAGACTGGGGTGCTGTGTTGATTAAAGGTGCATTCTTTCATTAAACGATGGGGCTGTTTTTTTTTGCATATTTTTTTGTTTTTATCGCAACTGTAGACGAAAGCTTGTAAATCTAGTATTCTGATTTATCTAGTGAAAGTGTTGTGAAAGGTTTGTTATATGTATGAATAGTGTAAAAAGAATACACAGTGTATTTGGAATTATTAATATATCATCGTCATTTTTCTCTCATGTTTTATTTATTTTCCTCATTTTTTCACTACGAGTGTAACTTATTTTTCTTCATTTTTTTCATAATCATTGTATCAAATTTCCTCTAAGGATTAAGTCAAGTATTTGTGCGCATCTAGTTTTATTGATGATACTGGTCCAAATAGTAGCCAAGTTGACGTTATTGTAAACGAATATTCACCTTCAACTACGGAATAAATTACATGGACTAATGCATTACAAAATAGGTGTTACATGTGTATACAATGGACACGTGTTCTATAATCTAATCCACCTATTTCACAATTCAGGAGACCGTGTAATGAATTCACGAGTGTCTGGTCAATGTTCCTGTACATACGTATGTTTTCTGTTGCCATACGAAAGTAAAATACATAATAATGAATTGTGATACAGTTTAGTATAGAAGACACTGTAGAGTATCTGCCATTGATGTCATTATGCAAATGTTTAACTGAAAATACGAATTTGTGAACGGTACTCATGTTTGTAAATATTGTAAATTGCGAGTTTGTTTGACAGTATTTGGTTACGTGTATTTTGAAAATGAATTTGAACATGTATATAAGTGATACCATTGTTAGAACACACCTCACCACATGTAGTGATAGTGGAACGAGAACCTTGTGTGTGAACAATGACAAGATGCAAAACTGCCATTGTTGTGCAGATATGTTATGTAGATGTAGAATTGTTTTTTAATCAAGTGTTGGTTTCACTGTATATATTGAATCAATGACAGAAATTATGCTGAGTAAGCGTTTGGTATTGACTTAATTTTTTATTCACCTGTCTTTGAGTTTAGGTAGACTTGTTTGTGTCTTAGATAAAGCTGATATAAAGCTGATACTCAAACCGGCATTGTTCACGGACCAATTTAGATAGATTGTTATAGATTTGAAAATATTTTGAATTGTCATGGTAATCGATGGCGAAGACATAGTTGACCCTTTGGCAAAGATTTTTTTTTTTTACTTTTTAAGAATGATTATGATCTTGATTGTGCATGTACGTTTAAGCTTTGACTCTTTCAGTTGTTTGATTTTTTGTTTGATGTTGATTTTTTACTTTACAATTGTATTTTCTGCAACTAGATACATTAATTGATAGTTAAATCACATTTATATAATGGTATCCAATATTACAAGTGTCCTAACTCTTCGACAATGATATGATTGCAAGGACTTAACACAAATACAAGAACATATAATGCTTTCAAATGTTTTCTAATTAATCATTTTTAGCAAATTTTCAAGTTATTTTTGTTTAGAGTCAATATCACCCCTCTTTTTAAGAATATTTATTTGTTAGACAGTTTGTACTTACCATCAGCTGTATATACGTTTTCAGAAATCAGCAGCTTTGACCATGCAACTTACAAATGGTGTACCTGCATTACTGTTTGGAGCATATCTTTTGATAAAACCGCTACATAGTAATTCTTATAAAACCAATTTCCTAAGATTTATAATCCTACTAGTTTTGTATACTATGATCAAAAACCTGTCAACCTTTACATTTTTTGGTCGCTGAACTTTTTTTGTGGTAATTTTTTTCTATTTTTTTTCAATTCAAAATTCGGTTGAATATTTTTTTATTTTTTTGAAATTCGTCTTAATAGCAACTCTATGTACATATTTGAATTTTTAATTGGATTTTTTTCTAAACTAAGTATTAAACTTGAACATAAATTTGTCTATACATAAACTGTGATTAGATTTTGTTTTATTGTTTTGCTAATCAATATTGTTAGTTTCTTTGTTAAAGGTCGGCTTTTGCTCAGAATAAAAAACAAAACACCTTCATCTGGACGTCATAACCACAGCGTATGAACGAATGCCTTTGTGGATTATAAAACAAGTTAACTTTATTGAACCTATAGCCTAATAATAATATACCCAAATCATCAAAAATAATATTTAACAGGTTAGCCATATAAGATTTTTAGCACTTGCAGGCAATTTGAAAATAGGAAAATCAATGTTGTGTTGTTTTCTCTTTCAAACTCAACACAGATTCCTTCATAAGACGCACTGATTATAATATGTGTACGCTAATTTCTTAAAATATTTGTTTAGGAAATCTTTTAATTGTGGACGCAAGCGCAACTTTAAACCATGTCTCCTTATTCAAACGTGAAAAGGTGTATATATTAAAGATCATTTTTCTTATTGTTAAAGTAACATCCATATCAGCTACTGTAGTAAGGATTGCCCAGCTTGGCTGCCCTTTTCGTGAGATTTTTCATGATTTAAGGTTTCTTTTGTAAAATCAGCAAATCTACACAGAACATTTTTTTAGCCATATCAATTTTCATGTAAGACATTAAGTTTTGATATTTAACTCTACTCAGCTTGGAAAAAGTAAGCTCTATTGTAGACGTAAATTTAACACCTGGTTATGGTTGCTAACTCTTGATATGCTTCTTTTGTGCTATCTATTGGCATGTCTGTTCACGTTTTATAATTTGTTAGTGTCATTAATTGGTAGAAAATATCTTCTGTTTTAAGAGATCTATATTTGTGCCATTTAAAGTTATTGTAAAATTAATACATCCTGGCCTGTAAGGTATTTTTGAGTTATACGAGCGAGAGTTTGCAAAAACCCATACTATTCTATCGACCAATCAGAGATATATCAGCTGTGAGAGTTCAATGACACCTATACAAATATAGTGACCAATCAGAGATATATCAGCTGTGAGAGTTCAATGACGCCTATACAAATATAGTGACCAATCAGAGATATATCAGCTGTGAGAGTTCAATGACGCCTATACAAATATAGTGACCA
>ENA-OREC01001372-OREC01001372.1-marine-metagenome-genome-assembly--contig:-NODE-1372-length-12199-cov-15.351097_pt1 | contig 12199 bp, 3 predicted proteins | sample MGYA00248626_ERZ508543 | MGnify/ENA primary metagenome ERZ508543 (study PRJEB26211, sample SAMN05518279) | marine metagenome | isolation source: Puget Sound, Washington, USA | host: Bankia setacea... | reverse complement strand
ATGACTATAATCAAACCTTGTTATCAATATTGGTGTTATCACATGACTATAATCAAACCTTGTTATCAATATTGGTGTTATCAAATGACTATAATCAAACCTTGTTATCAATATTGGTGTTATCAAATGACTATAATCAAACCTTGTTATCAATATTGGTGTTATCAAATGACTATAATCAAACCTTGTTATCAATATTGGTGTTATCAAATGACTATAATCAAACCTTGTTATCAATATTGGTGTTATCAAATGACTATAATCAAACCTTCTTTTCCATATACATGTAGTATAATATACATCCATTATAAATATCTTTATATTACACATGTACATGCATCATATATCCGTAAATGTACTATGCAAGAAACATGTAGAAAGAGTGTCCAGCTAAGTGCCTATAAAATGTCATGTAATTAGGTTCATTGATATTTTAATATGATCATCAAAATTAAAACTTATTCCTGAAATGTTGGCTTATGTTAAAGCTTGCCAAATTACATTGTATAAACTAATTTCATAACAGTTTATATCAAATAACAACTCATGATCCAACTAGTCCCGGCACTGCATGAAACACAAATTCAACTATTTAAATAATCCTCACAATTTAAAGCTTAGATGGCTATAAATTGTCTTAAACCACAATGGCACTATACATATGATGGCACTATGTAGGATGATGAAAACATACCAGTACAAATCCATACCCACCAGCATAGCGTGTGAGGCATGATAATCTCTTTCATATCGCCCCAAGGCTACAAGCATATTCAATTTGTTAGATTTTAAAGTCTCGCTGTATTATCAGATTTTAATTACAGCTGTGTGCTTATTTAATACAGATATTATCAAATTACTTGGCCCTGATCAAGGAAAAGTTACTCATTATTCAAGAGATGATTGCAAAAAGGTTTTAAAGTTTGATTGAATAAAGAAGCAGATAAAAGCCTTTCGTGTTTACACCTTGAATTATAAACATGTGTACTTTGATACCCCCCCCACCCCCACCCAAGGTATGAATCAAACATTTCTCATAACCATGATCACTTTGTGAGAGACTTAGTTTTTGACACCATTATGACAGGTGTTGACTTATTAATCATTATTGTACTTTTAAAGGTTCATAATATATTCATTTAAACTGTATGGGTTAAAGCTTTATTTAGTTTACAATGATAACGAGACAAGCTATATAACTTCTATAGATCAGTCTGATTGGCACTTAACAGGTTTGTATTTGTTGGCTCTTCGTGTGGGGAAAAAATGGAGTAATCTGAGAAAATCTACCTATCTGACTTGGTGACTACATGTAAATTATATAAAACAAGGATATCAGCTAAACCGATGGATGCTCTCCGAAATATCACAAAGACCTTGACCTTGAAAGGAGCAACCGGATTTTTGTGCGCGACAGATCAATTGTACGAATGCTCACTTCAAAATACAACTTATCTCTATTTAATAACTTAATCAAAATGAGAGAGTCTGCACTATTTCATTTGCTTCCTTTGCTTGAAAGATATATGTGTAGACTAATTTATAAGATGGTTAGATAATTATATATAAGTATAAAACATACAGACATTTGTAAGCAGACAAAGTATTGAAAGATACTAGAAATAAGTGCAGTGCTCTATTATAGCAGTTGAAATAAGAGAACTTCCACGTACTTTACTACATGTACTTATATATATGAAAAGTGTATGTATATAACAATTGACGGAAACCATAGAAACGAAACAATTGACCCTTGGATTGTTGGCACTAGACTCTCTGCTTATTTCTATATACCGTATACAACATGTTCAAATTTAAGAGTCAAACAATGTTTCATTTTATAGAAAGCAATTTAAATGGCCATATTTAGCGGTGTCAATGTGATAGGTATCTTAAGTGCTACTCAATAAAGAAGCAGATAGAACCCTTTGGCATTCAATCCTCCAAATTATCCTCACACATTAATACAACACATGAAACATTTGCTGACATCTTGTGTAGTTTAGCTTACCAATGAAATCATGAAATGAAATATTATAAACCAATCAAACCACAGTTATTTCATAGTAATATATAACAGCAATGATTAATTAATACACATTTGCTGGAGGGTATATAAATCTACAGTACTTTTTCTGAAAGAGATGTATTTTTTTAGTGTTTAGGATCAATCATACATATTCATATGGAATTAGTTCTATAAGAATTCAACAGGCCATAAAGACAGATTTCAAGTAGTTGATATTTTTAATATAACATTCATAAGTACCTGCTGTTAACCCTGGCTAACATGAAACAAATAGAAACCACTAAAGATGATATTGACCAGATTGTCCAGGCAACCAAGGTCAATTATCCAGATGGGCTGACTGACGGATGGACATCATCAAAACATGATACCTTAACTGAACTACATGAGACTGTCATACATCATATAGAAATAAGAGAATGTTAAAAAAATGTCCTTAAATTGGTATTTACATCAGTAAGTTTTACAAGTACGCAATTATGTTGTATCTTAATAAATCTGAAACAACTGATTCTGTCTGAATACGGCGAAACAGTGCTAATTATAAATATTTTTTGGGTATTGACGATATTTAACGTGAAAATTTTATTGTGAAATCATACTCAAATCCTTTCCTGGAACCAACCAGTACTAAGCAATAAGGGTAAAGTTTCTTGCTCAAGGAAACAACGAGGGCCTTTTGCTGGAGTTCGAACCCACGATCTCCACATTACAAGTCAGACGTGCAACCCACTGCGCCACGCCGCCCCTATAACAAGATATATAACAAGATATATAACAAGAGCATTGCAACATAAACCAGAGTTTAACACTATATTTCTGCATAGGAAACGTTAATGTCTTTCTGCATTAGTTGGGCATCATATGACCTTTGACCGTAAGTGTGACCTTGACCTTGAGCAATCCAAAACATATTTTCTGCGCGTCGTCTCAAATGGTCACCATCTGTGCAAAGTTTCTTCGAAATTCTGTAAGCCGTTCAAGAGTAACTGAGCAGTACACAACATAAGTCTAATGACCCTGGGTAGACACACACACAAGTAGCCTACTAAATCACATTTCAATGACCAAACCGCTCATCAATTCTAAGAAATCAAATTACAGAGATACAACAATTTTAACAATGTTTTACTAAAATGATAATGTGTTTTCTACTAACCAATAATGCTGATGAAAATCTTCACGTTCACTTTCCGTGTTGCATTTACATAATTATGCTCTGAGGATGTTTGTGAATGACATTTGGTATATTTCACATTTTGTTCACTTTTTATTGTCTTATTAATATTGTCTATGTTTGCTAAAAGGGTCAATGCCCTATACAAAACAAATTAACCAGAACAAACCAGAGGCAATTGAACACAGACCAAACAAGTAATCAAAGCGCAGCATGCTCTGTAATATTCACTGCTTGTAGTATATCATGAGATTGGTCTTAAAGTGATTGCTTATTGAACTTACAGCAAACACTCAATCTTTCTTGTATTACTTCACCCTGCTGATTATGCACTACTCTTTATGAAGACAAGGAACCATTTTGTTTTTGTGCTTTGCAGTGTAAACAAAAAAAACAGATAACTGTTCATGTGCATCAAGGAAAAAGTGCAGGATGCGGCAACAATTAAACCATCTGACTTCTGAGTGCATCACATTTAAAATCACTTCTAACAAATATATAACTTTTACGTTCCCATGTTAATGACAACAATTATATAATCACATTTAAAACCGATAATAAACTTCATTTAAAATACGGCATTAAGATATTATAACTCTTTACTGCAAAAAGATAATGTGTTTGAATTTACCAGGTGCTTTCTATTAATTAGTGTCATTAACAGTATTTAAATTTGATACTGATTATATTATCTCCTTAACTTCTACCAAACAATGAAATATCTCCAATTGTTGTGTATTTACATCCCTTATTTGGATGACACCCATTATGTGCTTAAAAATTATTTGTAGTTACTGTTACAATTATTGTCAAGTTAAGTTGATATAAAAATTTATCAACCTGAAAAAAGTGATACAGACCCAGACTTAACTGTGCATCCAGGCTTAACGATGCATTCACATCATTTCAAATCAAGCTAACATACGGTAACTGTTAATTTCTTAAACGATCATTAATTTAACGCAGGTACTTCATTAACACAACAGATGATAAAGATTCAAAAGTAATCAACGTATTCGAATCCTTCACTTGACAAAATATATTTTTTCCATTCTTTCTCAGCAGCCTATAAGAGATACGAAAAATACACAAAAATGACAGAATGATGAGAATTTTAATATAAACTATGGCTTCGATATTACGTGCACAGGTGAATGTTTGATAATACCTTTACAATAGTGCTTTTATATGTCACTGAGAAGACAAAAAGTGTGTACCTGTGATACATCATCGTAATAACTACAGTAATTAAACAGCCTGTTAATTAAATGGGAAACAAATGAATAGTTTTAATCTGTTGTCTATTTACGTGAGAGATTTCTTTTTACCTGTAAGACATTCATCATCTTGCAAATTTATATATCCGGAAAGTTGAGAGAAAAAATGTGCACCTATAAAATTCATTTAATTGTATACTCACGCGGCTTTATTAGTGACGACTTCCATCATGAGAGATTTAACTAAGGTTGTTTGAGATATGACAATTTGGACTTGGGAAACAAGTGTAGTTTACAGTAATTGTTGTTAAGTTTTTTTTAAAGGAATTTACATTGCAAGTTATTCTGACAGTGAGAATAATTCTTTTGTTTCAGCTATGAGAAATTGTTGACTTAAGTGTGTAAAACTCACTTGGTTGCTTGGACATTAATTGAAGACTTAAATCTGCCAAGCCTCTCTCACTCTCCTTATAAAGTATGAAGTCTGTATTCTGAGGGTGAAAGCAAAAGTAAGCAAACGTTTCCAAGGCTCATTTTATAAAGAAGGTGTTGGATCAATGTGTCATGTGGTTTTAAAGGAAACAAATCAGATTCGTATCATTATGTCACTATAACAACTTAACATGTTCCAATAATGTTAAAATGTTGGGAAACAAGTGTAGTTTACAGTAATTGTTGTTAAGTTTTTTTTAAAGGAATTTACATTGCAAGTTATTCTGACAGTGAGAATAATTCTTTTGTTTCAGCTATGAGAAATTGTTGACTTAAGTGTGTAAAACTCACTTGGTTGCTTGGACATTAATTGAAGACTTAAATCTGCCAAGCCTCTCTCACTCTCCTTATAAAGTATGAAGTCTGTATTCTGAGGGTGAAAGCAAAAGTAAGCAAACGTTTCCAAGGCTCATTTTATAAAGAAGGTGTTGGATCAATGTGTCATGTGGTTTTAAAGGAAACAAATCAGATTCGTATCATTATGTCACTATAACAACTTAACATGTTCCAATAATGTTAAAATGTTGGGAGACTTCCACACAAACTCCCCACAATTTTAACCCAAACAATTGCATTTAACTTTAAGTTACTATTTTAATTATGTCTTAAAATCATTTCAAAGTATTTTTTGTCTTGATGTGAATTATATTTATGTTGGTGGGGGGCTAACCTTTTGTTGTTAAACGCAGTCACCAGCTCATCTCCCAGTTGATCTAGGAACACCAGGAAAATGATAAACCAAGGCTATATTCCAAACATTGAGGTAATGATGCAATTCTTAGATTTTAAAATTGATTTGCAATAAGGCATTTATTTGACCTTTTAAGCTGTAGATACCCTATAAGCTATCTAACAAAATTGAGGAAACTATTTTATGAAATATAATGTCATTGCCAATTAAAAACTGCTTTCCAATATTTACATAAGAAAATACTGTAGAATTAATAGTTTCCTTTCTAGGAACACTTAATGCACTGATTGTGTGGGTCTGAGCACGTCACCATGGAAACCTAATATCAACAAATCAAAGTTTTAAGGCATTGATACGCATGCGTATAAAATGTGTTGAAATCAACAAATTAAATGACCATTAAAAATGTGTGTACCAATGTACCAATGAAAATAAATGACTTCACAGTATTGCACTTAAAGAAAGTTAATTTCATCTTGATACTTGGAATTAGTGTGTTTCATGACGCAACTGTTCTAAGTATTCATCATACAGATAAACACATACATCACTTTTCCATTGAGCCCATGCTCTTTTAATAACACAATACTAGTTCAGTTGTGGATAACAATAATAAATCAAACAATCAGACATTTGTAGATATTCTATATTTTATAACAATGGAGAGAAATAAAATTAACTCATAGATTTTATGACCCCCTATTAAGTAGAAGGCTTATAACATAGGACAGACAGATGTTGCTGTACTTGGAATATTGTGGTTAACCAAGCTGTACAGTGGTTAGTTTCTGTGCTGATGGTTTTTTTACGGTTCGTTTTATCTCGATGTTCTAGGACAGACAGATGTTGCTGTACTTGGAATATTGTGGTTAACCAAGCTGTACAGTGGTTAGTTTCTGTGCTGATGTTTTTTATTTACAGATCGTTTTATGTCGATGTTCATGAAAAGCCCGGAGTTTGTTAACTATATACGCTCATGAAAAGATTTATGATTTTTGTCTCCAACAATAAATTAGCTGAGTACAATGTACAATAAATTTAAGTTCAGTGAAACAGATAAGCTTTTATGTCAATTGGGTAGATACCCAAGCCTTTTTAATCAATTGGTTATTGGCCTTTTCAATTGGGTATCACTCTTTTTGATACCCGCAGCATTTTTAGTAATTGGGTATTTCCGCAAAAAAATGACAAAATGTTTGGTTTACGAAAACATCAACTTGCAATTACGTGAAAAAGCATACGTTTATGCTTCCTATGCATGATGCCTTTGAAGTATAAACAAACTGTCACATCTTATTATTGGACTTTGCCTTAAAGTGAAATTTAAGAAGTTGTTTTAGAAATACATCGGGTTGTTACAATGCTAGATCGACCGTTTGTCCGACGCAATGAGCTGCCGTTGTATAAGTACTTGTAGAAAGCAGCATGCGTTTTTCTCGTTTGAAAGATTGAATGAGCTGATTTACACCATGTAATAATACTGTTTCTGATGTGTATGCTGTATATAATGCATACAATGTACTTCACTATATTAAAAAACCCTCTGCATGTTTTCCCACCAAACATCACACATGGTAAGAGTAGCCGTATTTGTGTTTGTAATCATACAATGCTTACGTTTACTGGTTTGGTTTAAACCATGCAAATGTATTTATTAGTTATAAATGATCACTTAATAATACGGATTGAAATTGAAAAGCGCATCGATATTTACTGGGATTTACCGTATCCATTACGACATTGTTCATTTGGTATGTGCGCGTCATAGAGTCAAGGTTGCTTCTAAAAATAGTGCAAACGGATTGCCGCTAAACATTCAGAGAACTGACTCGACGAGTGCGGTGTTTGATACCGTAATGTTGAGTTTTTAACTTGTTTAAAGTCAACTCTTCTGTGTACATTTACAGATTTGAAACACTACCATATTCAGCTAACCTCATTTTACCACTCGCCTGATCGGCTAGTTACTTGGATTTTTACTCGCCAGATCGTATGACTATGACTGTGTTACTGGCCATCCTAACCCACTCTATCAGTTCTAGTCTAATCATAATCAACCTACTGTCAAATCATATATGATTGTGCGCGTCAAATTTCATGTTTTCTTTAGAATTATGTCTTTCATTTGTGCAAATAAATTCTTAGATTTAAAAGTGTTACACACCAAATCTGAGGCGTATTTTAACATTTTGTGTCAATAGTTCAGTAAAACAGTACTCAGCACAAATTCAAACAAAAGTTTGTATGTACGAAAAAATTCCGCTGTACAGTCTGAAGACAATTAAGCTGTGCTCTTCAGTCTCAAAAGTGGCACTTTGGGGTTATAAAAACCTGTTTCCTCAGAGTTACAGCACGTAATGAAGCAGCATAGCCTCATCAACCTTATACTGTGCATGCTCTGTGTTAGTTCTAAACAGCCGACTGCTACAGCTGATAAGCCCCATGTTATCAGCCATATCTGTTTAGACGATATGAAAAAAGTCTCTGTTTCTTTGACTGACTTGAAATTAAACAGGGAAAATTTGCCCACAGACCAAACTAGCAAAATATCAAAAATGTCATTCATACCAACTTGAAAGTAAATTGAAATGAAATATCAAAGAACTGAACGGGGAAATTAAAAAACATAAACATTTTCACTACAACTGATGAAAATTTAGAATGTTCAGAAAATCTATATCACAAAAGAAGCAAGTGTTGACGTGTTACCACTAATTGGTATTATATGATTAAATTTCGACAATACAAATGAACAAAGAAAAAAGACTCACAATCAACTCTCACTACCATATCAACCAAATGATGTATACATTGTACCAGCTCATGCACTTTTTCTAATTTAATCCATATATTTCCTCTAAACTAAAACCACAATTTGCTTCAAATACAGTCTGCACAGCGCAGATTTTTCAAAGTCCCCCCGACCCCGCGATTTTTCATGAGCGCGGACAGCCACTCAGTCTGCTTAACGGGGCGACCAGCTAAATTGTCCGCTCATTTGGGCAATTCTCAAACTAGGGGGTGCTGCCATGGTGGTCCGTGGTGGGAACACGCAGCAGACTGCCGCTCGTACGTTGACAAGCTAAATGTTTGTATTTGTATGTATGTATCTGGTTTGGCAACCAAAAAACTAATCTTTTTTATTTGAGAACAAATAATGCAACAAAGTGACATATCAATCAAACCACTGTCTATTCCAATGTACAGTTCACCGTGGATGCCATAATGTACATGTTTGTAAACAACTTGACAGGTCTGTGATTCTCGATATACAATGTATTACTGAACACTGTGAGCTCCCAATGAGTATTTGATACACTTCTAGTACTGATCAAACCATTGAACAATGCAAAACAAAATGTTCTCTCATGCTTAACTCCTTATTTCTGTGTTCTACTCTACACAATTATCGAGAACAAAAAATATGAATTCACATTAAATTCCAACTAAACTTATGATACTGTGTAGTGTGTATCAAGGTTGCACAGCCAAGAGAGAACTCAAGATTATTTCATTAAGGAAAAAGCTACTTTCATTTCCTCTATGGGACAATAACTGGAATGTTGAGAAGCTAATCCTCTTTGCAAATCTTTCCTGAATCTGTGTTATACCTAAGAGAATCAAAAGTTCAGAGACCGAGAGTGGAGAGGGGAAATTACTGTAAAAGATAAAAAAAATAATACTCGAGATTAATCAATTAAGTGGCAAAAATACACTTTTTTAACATTAATGTTTGTGTTTATGAAGTTAAGAAGTATTGACACAAACAGTTGATATGTACCATATTTACTCTTAGTATTCGCAATGTAACTATTTGTTTAGTGTCTGAAAAATTAGGAACAAACGAGTATGAATATTTTGCTGTCTGATAAATTTCAAAAAGGTAGATTCATTGAAAGCCAACATGTTGCAGGATGGTGTGAATAGTGTTAAACAAAAGGGCAGAAGTGTTAATTGACTATTGGCATGTAGTCTGTGTAACAGCCAAAATCAACTAACTGTGCTTGTGGTGTTGTTGTTTTGTACATTGTTATTGTGTAAATTACCTTCATCTCAATATGCTGTCTCTGATGTTTTTCTCAGTATTGTTGCTGCAATCAGATGTCCTCATACTGAAAATACAAGGAGACAAATGTCAGAAAGAGTCATTTTCTCTGAACAAACACTGTAACAGCTCAATATCGCTCTCTACCCTTGCGCTAATGCCATGTTCCATTAAACGATACAAATAAATACTTAAATACACGAATCCCAATAGTCCATCACATTATCAAATATTAATCGAGTTCAATAATGTAAAACGATTGCAGAATCTTGCTTGTATAATCTATTTTTTTAAAAAGCTACATTTCATTTTTTCACTATCGAGTCAGTCTGAACTTTCGAATAGAAGTGTAATAACATATTTATTTAACCCATGGGATCTGAAAGCCAATAAATCTACTTGGATATATTAATTAATGCTGTCTAAAATCTCTTGGATTGTCAAGCTCCAGACTAGGATCGGGAAAAAATACAAACTATATGTGGAACCAGCAGTTAAACTTGTTATCTATGAGTATTCTTTCATTGTTTTTATGATTTCAAGGCGCATCTGGAATTAGAGATAGGGGTATAAAAATGATACGAGGCTGTGTATATCAGGATATCTTACATGGAGATAAATACTAGAAAGAGACAGCAGATGTATATTATAATATTAACCTCTAATCAATATATATATATACATGTAGCACCCTGAAAAAACCAACAAGCTATAAGAAAATGAAGTTGTATAATATTGGTATACATGTAGTTAGTTATTAAAGACATCCACCTCCATGACAACCACAAAAATTATGAGTAGGTTGAAGAGGTAATTAGACAATTATGTTATTTCGTAACTTATCTATTTTTTTCCATTCCAATACAATCCTTTAAAACAAATAAAGCGTGATGTAACACAAACAGATTACAATGCATGATAATGATACTGATTGAACATTTCAAGAAAAAGCAATATTTGTTATTTTCTTCCATTTTCATGTTTGTCATTTATAAGGTTATAGAACGGAACATCAAATTCCCATTAACCAAACAGTTAGAGCATTAGAAACAACTTTATAAGTAAATTGAGCTGATTCATCGGTGTATGTAATAAATGTCCTCAATTGGATGCCTGGAAACAATCAAAGATGACAATTCATTCATTCTTACACTAAAACACACCTTAGCACCCTGGCTATATTTGTTACCTTTCTCCCCTCAATGTTTGGTCTACTTATATGCTCATAAACAATTGATAAAGTCTTCTGAACGTATAAAAAACAGCAAAGTTCAAAGTCTGTCCATCACAACAAAATGTCAAACAAATAAAATATGACTATCAGTACATAAAGGGAAAGTGAGAAACTCTGGCTTGTCAAGTAGCATAATTATATCCAGACTTCAAACAAATTTATTTCCTAAAATATTCATTGTCTAAATTCTTAGATAACGATCATTCAGACGGGAAAAAATGGACACTGTCCAAATGTATGAGTTAATACGACACTTCTATATATATCCACCTTTTTTTTAACCATATTAACATTTCATGGTACAATTCAGCAACACCAATCTTAAATTTATCAAGCTCAAACGTAATGCATCTAGTACTCCAAAGTTTTGTGTATCCACCTTTGATCTGCTTGTACTCTCACTAAGATTTGTGCACAGTGTGTCAACACTCACTTGTCAATACCCAATATGATTGTCTGCTTTTAGCCAACGTCCCATTCATTAACCACTGCTTCTATCAACTGTGATTCCCCTACCAGCTGTGTATATCAATACAATAATGGCCATGTAATCATTTTTGTTTTTTTTATAACCAATAATAATGTCCATATATAACTCTGTGCTTTTTTACTTGCTTGTCTATGAACTGTTGCCCACTACTGTACGTTAATATTTGTGTGTACTTTATCCATTTTTTCTCGGCACATAACTACATAATAATCTAATTATATCCTGTCATTACATGGTCAATTTGTTTTATGGCCTGTTCTCAAGACCAGATTGTTAATTAGATTGACTATAAAGCTCTTTTATGGACAATAGTGCGTAAACGAGCTGTTTCAAGTCCAAAATAAATATGAGGATCTAACGTATATTTGGTTTTAGCTGCCAGAGAAGAATGCTCAATCTACATGTCACATCCATTTTGTGTTTTCTTAACCGAGTTTTATGTTTATTGTAACTATGAGTTTTCGGAAAAATTTATCAATATTTCACACAAAATCACATTCAAGTATTTCAGGCAGCAACACAATAGAATAATTTCATTTGCTGTTTCAGACCATTACACTTCGACAAAACTGCTGAGATTGAAGAAGTTTACAGCAGTTTATTACAATAATGGTATTTATTATAGTGTCACTGTGAAATGAAACCTGTGTAATGGGCACTTTACATAAACCAAAGAAAGAAATCGGCTATATGTGTGAAATGAAACCTGTGTAATGGGCACTTTACATAAACCAAAGAAAGAAATCAGCTATATGTGTGAAATGAAACCTGTGTAATGGGCACTTTACATAAACCAAAGAAAGAAATCAGCTATATGTGTGAAA
>ENA-OREC01001371-OREC01001371.1-marine-metagenome-genome-assembly--contig:-NODE-1371-length-12202-cov-13.606186_pt1 | contig 12202 bp, 1 predicted proteins | sample MGYA00248626_ERZ508543 | MGnify/ENA primary metagenome ERZ508543 (study PRJEB26211, sample SAMN05518279) | marine metagenome | isolation source: Puget Sound, Washington, USA | host: Bankia setacea... | reverse complement strand
AAAACGCATAACAAATTAGTCATATCTTTGAGTAAACGTAACACATATCAATGCATTTAAATATGTTCCGCATTGGCATATAGTAAACGTTTCCATATTAAATCGTTTGATATGATAATTAACAAATCCCAGCCCTATGGTTTACTTACGCCAAGCATCTTCATTCAAACCTTTTTGACAAGCGTATCATTAGCATGCAACGCGCATTTGGAACATTGACAACTATCTGTATACGTTAGACTGTATATCAACTCGTTAACTACTTTACTGTGTATCATCTACGAAGGTCTGTGGTAAACCAACGTTCAACCGTAAACTTATACTTCACTTTTTTCAAACCATTATTTTGTGAATTTAAGAGTTAGCTACGTAGGTCACCTAATTTTAATGATACATAGTCAGTGAATCAATAAAAAGGGAGTCAAATGAAAACCAAAACAGCAACAACGTTCGAAAAATAATATTAGAAAGGAATTGTGTTAATAAATACATTTAATAAAGGAGCCTTTTATTAACGAGAGTGCTTTTTAGATGTACATCTATCTTCCATAAGGCCCTCAACACAACATACATTTCAAGCGTACACAACGGTAAACTGCTACAAATATATGTTGGAAAGTGCAAACCTTTGGAAAATACACAATATACAAATATACAATATATCTAATTGATTTTAAGGAGATAAACAACACATTATAAACACGAGTGGTAACAAGTTAAGTATTCCCTCTTTTCGTTATATGGACAAATGTGTGTTATTAGGATTACAAGCTATGTGAGATGCAAAGTTGCAGTTTCTTATATGACCGATGTAACTAGTTCGCAAATAGTAAACATATTTGATCGAGTTTTCATTTTATCCATTTTTCTCTAAAAGTGTCTTAAAATTTAACACCATTTTGGCATTTTAATACAGAAGTTGTGTCCATTTTGAGGACAATTTTCTTGCCTTTAGAACTACAAGTGTACATATTAAGCTTACTTAACATGCAATGAATATGCTCGTGTGCAATGTCCAGTTAAATTGGCCAGAGCAAAGCTGGCAAGATCGAAGTCCACTTCTCTGTGACAGTTTTGACACTAAGACCCGTCCTCTAAACCATGTCAATGTTGTTATTCTTGCGTCTAAGACCTAATTCTAAAACAAACTATCAAAACACCAAGTGTAATTTCCAGTTGTATCGATTCTGACTTAGTGTAGATGACCCGTTGTGGAAAAGAGAAAGAGAGAAAACCAGCACAGATACAGTGATTGTAGATTGGGTCTTTAAACGATACCTACAGTAAAACATGTTAGTGAGTTCAATATAGAACGAGAAAGCCATCCATGTGGTTGATATGTGCATACTAAAGGAACAAAGCAAAACTTAAAACGATAATAATATATTGATTTTGAGACAGGCATATTAAATCACCACGTGTCAGTATGTAACAAATGTTTTGATATGTTTAAAAATAAAAAATAAATACATTACATGATTTTCTTAAATACAACACAACGTCAAAAGAATACTTCAATGTTTGTTTATCGACACGACTTCAAGCATATCATCAACTGTAAATGCATCACCACCCATTCATTTAACAAAAACAAACTTTTTAATCGCCGACAATTCTAAGTCATCCATTTTAAAATATCAAAATAAAACACGGATCACTGAGAAGTAAGGCGGGTCTGCTATAGGATCCAGTTTCACGGGCGACAAAGCGTGTTGCTGACGTTAACCCAAGACGATCAAACGCTTCATGGTCATCCGATCTAAACCAGAGTCGTGTTTAATAGGAAATCAATCCCATGTAATTTGGTCATTATCGGTGCCCTTATTTGTTCCTTAAGAGATCGAGGTGGACAGCGCTGGGGCCACATTTATCATCATTGGAGCGACAAAGGTCAGCATATGGTATCACGTGAGATGACATTTGGGAAAGAGGAGCTGTATTCTGGCCAGCTAATGAAGTGAACTGGACAGGGAAATCATGTGGGGGTAGTAGGTGCTCAGCCTGGGTACATAATGGAAACGAATACTTGACTTGTAATATTATGGAACGATCTTGTCATTAACATTGACTGGACATCCATGAGGCCTGATGTTCTCCGTAAGATTAGATCAGCAAAGTATGAGATAAAGAATCCTCCATACCAAAAACCAGGTCTTTGATTGAACTTGGTCATGAAATTACTGGTCATTTTACATGCAACATTCAGATAAGTACGTAGTTACGATCATTTCTATGTCTATGACGGTATTATGTCGTGTTGCATCAATACAAAGCTGTCGTCCAATTATCTTAGTCATTTGGTTTGACAGTTCCAACTTGACCATCAACACAAAGTGAATGTTGCTATGAAACAGTGGCGATTCGGCCCGACAAAACAGAAACAGAAACAAAAGGTTAATATCATTGTTGTTGGTTCAGAAATGTTAAGATAAATAAATATGTTTTAGGGAATAATTTTACATCTTCGATCTTTGTTATAAATGTATATATCGTCCTAAATTCCAAGTTATATTCTTCTTTGCGCTATTTATTACTAAGCCTCAGTACACCAAACACACCATACTAAAACAATTCAAAGACCATCGTGTAATCATGTACATGGTGTATTGACAACTAGGTGTACATGTATTGAACCTTCATCGATGTCAGCAAAGTTCAAAATGTTCAATCAAAAGTCAACTCGTAGGTTAATACAAAATAAGTTGGTGCTCACTCAAAGCGCATTTTTTGACAGATAAAATTAGAACTGGGTGACTTTACAGCGTCTGTGTGTTCGTATAGGAATGCTGAATATTCCTAGCCACCACCTTGCATACAAATTTCGACCAAAAGTGAAAAATACACAGAAAACACTTAATTTCTCGAAACACTGAACGCGTTAAACTATCCGTCAAACGACTTGATAAAACAGACAAGTGTTCGGTTAAACAAGTATGAGCCATAAATACCAAACATTGTCCAATATCAATATCAATATTCGGATCATTCTTGTTTCCCAAGTTTTATTTTTTTTAGATGCATGTTTGAACTTGGCCGCGAATAGCTTGGAACATATGCTGTGTATACATATACATGCTTATATTTGAACACTATACCTTGAAACGTATACTATAAAAAACAAAGTGGGCTCACATGTTTGATAACCAAAATACAGTGGACTTCACGAACATCTTGTAAAACAAAGGTGTGGTCAAACATAGGTTACTGACCCTCCATGTCAAGAGTTGAAATGCTCGTAAGTTGTAAACCTTGACTACATTTTATATATACTAGTTTTGAGGTATGTTAAAAGTAAGTTGTTTTATACTATTATTGTTAATGTTTTACTGTGTATTTCGCTTTGTTATTTTATCCCCTTGATTGTCCGTGTTAATTTATTTAAGAAACATTTAAATAACAAACTTTAATTTTTGCCCAAATATTATTTGATTGCGGTTTTCGTCGTTAGGTTTGGATACTCTAAATGCATCTGTTACGTTTAACTAGCTTAGTATTAACTTAAATTTGACGTGTTGAAAAGTATAATATAATGGGAAAAAACCCACAAATGTTTAAACAACAACTACACGTATTTATCCTGTATATGCTTGTAATCAAACGGTAGTTACAGATTTTCAACAACGTTTCACTATTTGGACATATAACAATACTTCCCTTATTTACGTTATTGTAAAACCACACTCATTGTAACCGAAGTAGCAATACATTTGACAGCCTTGTTTAAAGACTTGGTTCTATTGCATGTGGTAATGACCATACCAGCGTCGTCTGCATCATCATCGTGAGCAGCCCAACCCAAACACATGAACAGACGCGTGAAATGTCAAGTGTTATAATTAAAACTGATGGTTGGTAACTAATGATTATCCAGCTTGCCTAAAACTCCTCCTAATGTAATTGCCATGTCGAGGAACACGAGTTTACACGATGTCGAATGTTGTCAAATTTATGTTTTTGCACGTTGTACTAATCGATTGGGTTTTGGCTGACGTCCAACAACCTAAGACCAAACCAAGTAGTCACGTGACGATACACGTAACAGCGTCGGTTATTTTATTATTCATAATTCTCATTGTTTAATCGTAGCTATTATATTTTGAATTTATCCGCGAACATTACAGAAAGGCAAAGTAGGATGAATATATAGATCTGTAAATTAGAAACATGAATTTCAAGTTTATTGTTATAGTACAGGAAAAACCACAGTTTGAAATGCAACTTTGTAGTTAATGTAGATAATATAGTACAGGAAAACCCATAGTTTGAAATGCAACTTTGTAGTTAATGTAGATAATATAGTAGTGCTTTTCATAATATTTTCTAGATTCATTCAATCCACGTTCCATATTTACCAGCTGTTTTGTGTTCAATATCTACTGGACCTGAACAACAACAACAATATTATCTTCAGTCAGTCCTTACTAAAATGGTCACCAGTTTTTATAACAAATATTCAGTTTTAAACAAAAAAAGTCAAGTTGTTGAATTCATATTTAATTTTAGTGCAGCGAGTGGCGCCAGACGAATTTACCATAAACGTCTGCAGTCTGTTTGGTAAAAAATGCAAAATTCAACTCACTGTATATGGAAGAAAACTGCTGTACTTATTGTCATTATCAAACATTTAACGGGACACACGCATTTTCATAAAACTATTTTAGATATTTGAAGTAATTAGTACTAAGTACATCGTTTTTCTGTATAAAGTACAGGTTTTAATCAGTGCAGAATTGCTACTTGTCGATTCATGGCCAAAAATTACCTATGTAAAAATGTAGAAATGTCGAGACACAAGGGCTGACGTAATAAAACGTTTCAGGCATGTTTTGACACACACGTACGCTATTTTGTTTCAAGGCACGTGATGATCGAAAAAAACGTCAACTTGATTTTTTGGCAGAAACTGTTTGACATGGGAAATGTAAACTGAATCGAACAAAACAACAGTAATGAAACATTGATTGTTTGAAATGTTCTAGAAAACAACAGCTTAAATATTTCTGGCTATCACTTATGTTGAAGTTATTATTCTATTATAAAGACTATAAAACAAATATATCTTGATTTAGACGTTTGATTAAAAGTAACCCCCATTTAATTGGAACGTTTTGAATGGCATACCGTTTGAAATGTGATATGTCCATACACAAATACATTTGCCTTGTGTACTCTTGTTTTCAATATATCTCACAAATATTACAGTAACTGATATGTACACGTAGTGAACTGAAATAACGAGGTGCCCCTTATTTTAAAGGTCTCCAATTTAGGTTAATATTTTAAGTGTACATTTTTTTCATCTGTATTTATTTGTTAGTGAATGGACAGTATTGTCCGATTACTCTAGGGATATTTGAATGTGAACTGATGGGCACGCTGTTGTCTGCCAGTGCGTACAATGTAAATACGTAAGGACATGGTTGTCACAATACAAACACAGCAAAACCGAAGACGTGTTCAATTCCCACTCTTGTTTCAATTGCTGTACAAACGTATTAACCGCCGAGTGAAGGGTTGACCAAATTTGACTAAAAGATCGTCTCGTTTACATATTGTATTAAAACAAACGGGTACACAATCAAATGTCTGGACTATGTTTGGAAAATGCGGGATTAGATAAACAAATATGAACGTCTGTGCACATGATAAGGACTTTTCAACACACAGCCTGTATTTAGTTCAGATATTTATATAAATATACCGGCATATTGTTCAAATGTTAAAACTGTGTAAAGTCATCCTTACGTATTTATAGTTCAGAATTTAGAATTTAATTAATATTTAGCTTAATTCAATAAAATAAAAGGAAAAGTATACATTATTGCAGACGAACAAGTTTCCCCGGGATATACATTATTGCAGACGAACATGTTTCCCCGGAATATACATTATTGCAGACGAACAAGTTTCCCCGGGATATACATTATTGCAGATTTAAGTTTGAACATATATTCACAGTTTATTTTTCATCTCGAAACAGTCTCAATTCATTGAGTTTTTTTTAAATGAAACACAAGTGGTTTTAAACGTGCTTCTAAACGGAAATACAGTTTCAGCAGAAAGAAACAGTTGTACCATTAGTGCACATGCCGTGTTTTCATAACCAACTTGGGAATGTTTTCTATAGGCCTTGATCATAGGATAGAATAATGATCTCTCTGTCCAACACCCTGGTGCACTCTCTAGTCAGACAAACCTTCACCCTGGTGCACTCTCTAGTCAGACAAACATTCACTTGATGCGACTGAAGTTTGGCAGTAGAAAGACAACATTAGCAGTTACACGTTTATAAACTTGCAAGCTTCACGCAGAGTTCTATTACCCCTAACCACCGGAATCTGTAACCCTGGACCCCGGGATCTGTCGACTTGGGTTTTAACTAACAATGACATGTGTTCATTTTGTTGAGTCTTTGACAGGGCCTAAACTGTTGAGTGTTCACCGCGTGAAGAAGTCGGGATTCAATTCTAAAATATGGGCGCTTGAGGAAGAAACGACAACCACTTCACTGAGAGTAATATAACCAATTCAAGTGAAACTACAGTTACCCAAATAAGTTGGCTCTTCAAACATATATACTGGTAAATTCACAGAAACAATGAATTTATATTGGTGACATTAAAAAAATCTTGAGGTATTGCTAAATGTGTTTTTTTAGATTTATTACCAAAAGATAGTAAACTGAACAATGTTTTGGAAACTAAAAATAGTCCTCCAGTCCGAACAGCTTTTGACTTCTCATCATTACTTATATCAGTATTATGAGTCCATTGATTTGTGGCACATGTTACAATCGACAGAATAGTTGAATCTCATTGTTTTCCATACTGTTGTCAAGTATAACAACTCAGTTTCCCATATGTTGCTGTGATTGATACTTTCTAACAGAAACAACAGAAACTTCGATCTTTTGGAAACTTGACATTTTCAAGAATGTTCGAAACAATGATTTCTGTGTATTGCTCAAAAAGTATCTGTCAAAATCATACGTGAAACTTTACTAGAAGATGTTACAAACACACAAAAGTTCATAGTTTGATTTGTTTAATCATTTTAAGGGACCATGTTTTCAATGACATATCAGCATTGTTGTATTGTGTATACTGTGGATGTTTACATTGGTTTGAATGATTACATAAACCAAGTGTGCATATGATAAAGTGATAATTATAAGCTGTAATGTATTGATATGTTTGTGAGTTAAACATATTTGATGCGTAGGTGCTGTGTATCTTTAGAAACATATTAAACATTTTAGGAGCAAATAAAGCAAATATAACTGATTATGAATACATATTTTACCACTCGTGACCAATAATGAAACATGGGTTCTCACTTATTTTATAGTACACCATCCTATCATTAGTTATATTGATAACACAAATTGATACAGCATTTATTATGTATAGTCAAAAAAGAGAACTATTATATTTATAAGTTTATACTATGTCTACGTTTACAATATGCTCAATTTACTGATGCATTTTATTGATGTGAGCATGTATATAGCTTGGTATTTATTTATTTTACAAAATGAGTATCTATATCGCATTAAATTGATAAGAATATATTTCTAAACGATGACAATGTTTTTCTTTAAATGTCATTTCTATTTACTGGCTGTTGTTGCTAAGTTACTCAGTAAGAATGCCTATTGCTCTGATGTGTTTATACCGACACTAAACGCCCGTGTACATTTATATTTGGTATGTGTATATTTATACAGATATTGCACATAAAGTTCGTGCATTGAACTTGTTGGTAGTGATCGTAAAATGAAGATTATGACATGATCGCAATTACCAAGCAATAAAACCATGATGAGCAGCTAGCAAAGTAAGTAACATGGTTTCGGGCGATCGTATAGTGGACAGTATGTTTCCGTTTATCAGATTTCTACACACCAAAACTTGATTAAGGCCGATACGAAAAAAACTACGATTATTACAGATCTTGTAGATGTTTGCTTATCTTGTATGATCTGCGTTTATCTGCGTTTATCTGCGTTTATCTGCGTTTATAGATTTCAAAATGTTTAAACAAAACGTCATATACACCCTCCGCACACGTTAGATCAAACAACACAACCGTACTACCCGCCAAAACAACAATTGCGTAAACTTGACAGCAATCAGTGTAGCAATCAAAATCAATGTTCTTATCTATTTGTGCATTTTTGAAGATATAAGTAAAATATAATCAGTGGCTTATGGTGGTGTACTTTGTTTTCCTTTCTTTCAATTAATGTTTGTGTATAGATATCAATTATCGGTATGTTATCCGATTACACCGCACTTGAAGAAAGTGTGAGGAATTTAAGCCAGCACACATATATGAAATCTCGGATAAAAATCATTGACCAAAAATAACAACAAAAACGCATATCTTAGCTTTGAAATACCTTTAGGTTGAATTCTAGTAATGCTCGGAGTTATAAATCGAAAAGGGTACTATATGAATTGCAAAGAAACATAAAAGACAAATACGATGTTAAACACTTTAAATACTAATATTACTAATTTAACTTTAGACATATCAGCACCGAACATTGATTGTAAATATTTATTTAAGTTGAATCGTTTTAACAAAGGGCGATTTTCGGGCGTATTTTGAATATTTTATAAGTTTTATTAATTTTGATGTAAACGACACAAAAACCCGTTAAAACGCAAATATCTGAACAAATGTCAACTTTATACATTTCATAAAAAGAGCTACATGATATAAAATAAACATAAAAGTCCAAATGCTGGTGACATTAACGGAAGTCATTTTTATTTATTACCTTTAACTAACTCCGAGCATGACAATGTGTGTTAATGGTTGAAAATAAAGAAACACATATTTAAAACGTGGACATGTGAATAGTATGCTTGTATTTGTTGTATATATGTATTACTTTTTTTGTTTTATTTGACAGGCTTTCATGTATTGGTTTTAAAACGATGAGAAAACTTATAAAATTAATAGTGTCGCATTTACATGACCTATACATTGATTGTAATATATAACTTAATGTTGTATGGCCTATATAGTTATTTATCTTATGTTTTTAATATTTGTATTTTAAGATGTGTATTAAAAGTTGTCATAGAAACTGATTATTGCGTATTTTAGTATTTTTTAATTGTAATATTTCATGTTTTATTATAACTACATCTTGCCAAATCATTACATTTCAAAAATCGAATATTTCTGTGCAATAATATTAACTGCCAATACCATGTCCTCGACGGGGGTTAAATGTTTCAATTAATCAAATTTAATTTAACATTAAATGAGTTATTAATGATAGCTTTCAGACAACAGAGGGCGATATTTGGTGTATATTTGACAGCAGTGTTTATCAAATAGTTTTACAAATAGTCTCATGAACTTTATCCAAATAACTGTTCCAGTAATGTGAAAGATTACTTGAGACTTGTGTCACATGGTGTCATTTTTAATTTATAAAATGATTAAGCGATAATTCTACGAGTGCCCGATTCCGTAAAGTTTCCGTGAGCGAACAAATTTCCCAGAACGTGATGCCTCGTTGTATATTATTCGTGTTGATATCTATATTCTCTTTCTTTTACTGATTCATATTTTAATTTTCGGTAGCATTATTGCGCTGTTCTATTTGTATAATATTCGGTTATATTTGCAATCCGAATGTGCATGCCCTTTTAGGTAAAAAAAGGGTACTGATTTCTTATCATCACACAATACGGCGCTTAAGAATACACATAGCAGTTTTTAATAATGTATACACATACAAAACAAAAACAAGGACTCGAACATTGCTTATCATAGCGCATACGAATGAGAGTTTCCATTCCAGGGTATATCTTGATTTACTATATATGTGTCAGTGGTAGAACTAATACACTAATATACCAGGGTAGTTACCTGCTTTTCCTGGATTGCGTTTGATCTGCATCCATCTGAAAGGTTTAGCCTGCAAATTTTGTGGTGATGGGGACTCTGATTTCACTGGAGAGGGAGGGGTCATCTGTGAGAGGTAGCCGTTATGGTTTCCATTGGGAATTGAGCAGTGTCCCATTGTGTCAATACATGGGCTGCCGTAAATAGAGCGCCCACCGCCCGGGGAGTGAGGTGGCATACCCCCGTGGGATGTTTGTGTGTCACAGTTGATGGCTGATAGTCCGGTGTAAGGATCCAAGCACTGAGCCAACTGTCCGTCCAGGTCTGGATACCCACTATGTCCTCTTCCTCCACGACCCATCATGGAAATGTTCACATTCACATTATAATTCTGTTGTGACACGGCATGTCCATTCACTAAACTATTAGGGTCCACGTTAGTATGTCCAAGATTTAAACTGTTGTTATCCGTAGGGTAATATCCATGTTGTCCGGTGTCAATCGAACGGGTGTTCATGGAGTACCCATATAACGCCCCGTCCGAGCTATCCTGAGCATTCACATTATAACCCGTCCCGTAAGAATGCGCATCTAAATTGCACAAAGTATAATCACTTTCAGTATTCATCATCTCTGATTGTACTTGATAGAGGCTTAACAATTACTACTTTCTGTCAATGCCTTAGACTTAAATTGCTTGTCGACTCAGAGATGAATCTGAAATAAATGAAGGTAAATTACGATGTGGAAATGACAACATTAGTAAAACCCATCTCGACCACGTGACATTCACCGGCCAATCACAGCGTAGCTTCAGGCCTCAGCGATGAAAGTCCGTATTTGATAGATCGCGCAGTGACGTATGGCTTTGAGCAACTCTGTAATCTTATAAAGTCAATTGTCGAAAGCGCCTTAAGACATTCATTCACTTTTACTCCACTGCAAAAAGCATGTGATACAACACCAAGTCACCACATATCGCATTGAGTCAATTGAATGATATTTCAGCAATAGTTTGCGAACATAACATTGCATCTAGCTTTGTAAGAAAGAAGTGACGCGATGTGTTAACGATTTAGTGAGCAGTATTAAAGTCCATCCATCGCCTGTCACTCAACTATGCTTGCCTTTTTCTTAAATAAAACTTACCGTTCCAGTTAAAGGTTTAATGAAAGCGATAGGCAAATAAATATTTTGGTTTATACACTTGAGCATTCGGGATTTTGACATGATATATGATTTATTCGCGTATGATTCGTAACTGGTTAAAGGTTTACGAAGCGTGGCGAAAGATTTCTGCTTATGTCATGTTTATTGTCCGGGGGTTAATCAGCTTGTGTTTCGACTGTCTACCACTGATTTGTACACATAACATATTATTATCATCATAATATTAATAATGTGGCTGTTACAGAAACCACAAAGCTGACTGCTCATTCAATTGTCGTATCATAAAATATGGGCGTTAAAGAAGCAGAACAACATTTCAACTCCAATGGCAAAACATTTAGGCACTTAAATGAACTTCTGACGGAAAAAACCCAATGCTCTGCTGAGGATAATTTCATCATGCGCATACTTACATTTTGTAGCGTATTACTCGTTTTAAATTCAACTTATGTCATACAAGCCATATTGAACGATTGTATCGCTACTAAGCATTGTGTTATCGTTGAGCATCTGTAATAGTTAACACATCGGTGATCAAAATGATAAATAAACGCATTACCGTCATCTGTCCTTTTAGTACGAGTGACCCGCGACGACACAGAAGCTGATTTTACAAATGAATCTAAGACATGAAGAATACAAGTGTAGTTACTAATATCAGAAATATAAATACATACTTTATAAAGTAATGTTTTAGTAAAAATACTCGAATGTCAGCAGCGAGACAATAACAGGAACAACAACACCAAAAACATCATCATCAGCAACCACATCAACATCAACAGCAACAACACCAACAACAACACATGAAATCTCAACACCAATGTTCAGTATTGCCTAGGTTGCGCTCAGAATGTCAAAGGTCACTATAGTAAACACACGGCTTTATTGCTATGTCCGTAATTTTGTGTTTAAAATGTAAACATTGGGTCAGGTTTAGCGTCAATGAAAAGTCTCGACTTCGATGAAAGGACCCCTTGACTTTGATGTCCCTCCAATCAAAAAGGGTTACATACTTTGAAGTGCGAAGGCCAATGTCCAGACTAGGGATTTAAACAACAGCGACAAAGACGCGAAAACCCACAAAATACAGAAAAATGCATCGAGTTTCACTTTGTTGGCAAAATCTGTAAAAAGGTGCAACATGCATATTCAGTTGGTTATA
>ENA-OREC01001370-OREC01001370.1-marine-metagenome-genome-assembly--contig:-NODE-1370-length-12202-cov-14.264907_pt1 | contig 12202 bp, 8 predicted proteins | sample MGYA00248626_ERZ508543 | MGnify/ENA primary metagenome ERZ508543 (study PRJEB26211, sample SAMN05518279) | marine metagenome | isolation source: Puget Sound, Washington, USA | host: Bankia setacea... | reverse complement strand
GTGTGGGGGGGGGGGGTACCATTAGTCCTATGGGTACGCTTATGTTCTACCATTGGTCAGTTTATATCAACGAAATGAGATATCAGTCGTGGGACACTTTAATGAAACGGTATACACGATTAGAACAGTTAATGAATTGGCCTCCACCTGATTTTCAAGAGTGCTTCTCTAATAATGTGATAGGTAAACATACCGGTGAAGTTATCCGTACAGTTGCAGTCGAAGGTGCCATTCATGTTGATACAAGTACCGTTGTTGTAGCATTGACTAATTCCACTGTGGCATTCATCGATATCCTCTGTACAGTTCACGTTCGTCCAACCTACAAGCACAAACCAAGCATACTCAATCGTTAAAGTGGATAACAGTTCAATGAATATAATGCTACAGAACAATCAATTCAACTTGTACTTATTGCAAGATGAAAACATGTAATATATATCATACACACATCCACCTCATCACATGTTGGCTAACACAACAATGTAGTCGATAACTCTAAATACTTACGCAACCTCGATATTTAGACCACTGTTTTAAAATCAAAAGTTACTTATACGATACATGTTTGACCTCAGTAATACATAGACTCAATAACGTGCAGGGTTGTCAATCCAGAGTGTGGCGTTACCATCAAAACTTGATTAATTATATGTACCATAATACCTATTAAAGTTGCAAGAAGTGTGTTATGTCTGTTCTTTTCTAATTTACTAGCAAACCCTTTTATCGAAATAGGCGGGTAATTGATACGAGACCATCAAAACATGGTGATATTTCGTAGTTTGGAAAAAATATGAAGCATGTTGCCAACTACGTTATCTCGTGTTTACGGTTATGACTTTAAAATGATTTTTTTTAAACCTCTATATACATCTACATTGTTTCTTCGCACATGTACTCGTTGATGAAATAATGTTAACACGGAGTCTTTAGTACTGGTCTTTATGTCAAAGTTTTTTTAAAGCTGTGTCTCACCAACCAACACAAACAGGACACACAAAAGGACATGATTTCGTGCCAAGGTGTCATGATTGAGGTTAAAACATATGATTTAGATAAATGGCAAAATGACTCAATTTTGGGGAAAACATACACAAATAAAAAACGCCTTACGCTGAGAAACGTAACTGACATACTGTATAGGGGCTGAAGTAGAGTAACACCGAATGGCAGTATGAATAATGGTGGCTTGTATTTTATTTATGATCACACAATCGGTGGTTGGTTTAGAAAGGTCACTGTGAAGAAAAACCAATGCCCCAATTGCAAGTCATCTCACATGAAACGTACATCATAAACGTTACATGCGGACGCGATCTTACAACCACCCAGTTCATAAAACCATGATTCCTGTCAGATTATTTTGAGCTGTGCATTATGTAAAACAAGTCCTTAACACGGTGACCTATTGCCATTTTTTATCAACGATCCAAACAACTCATGCATGTTAAGATAAAGATTACACTGACAGTTGAACTCTTTGAGTGACAAGTCTTTGGTAGCGTTTCACAAAAGGAACACTAAATTATGACAAAGATCTTTTCTGGATAACTATCACGTAAGTAGTGTGTTAAATGAAGAACATCGTGTATATTAAAACATATGTTGGAGCGTACAACGATGAAGTGTTCTGTATGTTCATTTATATGTATAGTATATGCATACGATTCATCAATCAGGAGGCCGTTTTAATCAAGTTCGTATATCTGATAGGTATGATAAACGGGCCTAAGGTAGAATAGTATAGGTATATATATTACAACAACTAGTATTGATGAAACGATCCCCAGAATTTACCCGTAACAGATATAACAAATTAAACATAACCTATTTAGTTTACAGTAACTGATAACAAATACGAAATGCGTAAATCAATGAATCCCAAAATTAAGGAGACAACAACTTCTGCTCTTGGTACTTTGGTCCACTAGTTCATTGGTACATTGGTCAGTCTCTATCACTGTTCATACAGGTCACATATGGATATTGTTTAAGGGTCTTAACTGACTGCCCACACCATTAAACACTCATTCACCATAAACCTGTCCAGTAAATTACTGATTTCACCTTATACTGACTCTGTATCTGAATAGCTTAGTCATCAGCGTATTGATAGGTTATGTTATACAAATGAGACAGTAATATTCGATGTGTGGATAACAGCTGTTCGGGCAGGCCAAGGAATCTGTCATGTCCGTTACCATTGGTTTCCTTTTGTATCATCATAGTAGTGAATATGTTTGATTTACTTTATTTATATTTTTGAATTATCTTATATTTGTACATGGCCACTTGCGGATAAAATCAGATAAGAACGTGACAAAAAATCCTTTATATCATTAGTACAGGATGTAAATCCTTTGTAGGTATATAATGTATGCGACATGTTATACTCATCTTGTCACAACTCTGCCTCTTGACAGTTATGCATACAGTTATTTCAGTTGCACAAATCTAGGTGAAACAATGGTGATGTCAACTCGAATAGTCGAGATACAGCAGTCGATTCAATCAATTAATTTAACACACAAAGCATTCATACATTCTTAATTATTAATTCAAAAGTTGTAATACATAAATACATACTCGATATGTTAACTGAGTCTGTTTATGAGAGCTGCTGTTTGGACATGCCTTCGTGTAGCTATATGTTACACCCCATCCGTCTTTTATCTTCTTTTATATTGTACACTGAACTGGGGAAATCACTCATAAGAATATATTTTATTACCAAGTATTCACGTTTTATATGTTATAGTTATCATCAACTATACAACGTTGCGCTGCCTGCTTGCTTTCTCTTATGGAACTTCAGTAAACTCGTTGGCAAACGCATGACCGGAGCATATCAGCTTAATTGTTTGATTGTAGTATATATAACACATGTTTTTATTATATTTTTTTCACGTTCGGATTATTCCAATTCCTTTAAATGCGGGTATACACTGAACTATTCTATTCTAAGCAACTGTTAATTATTTGTCTATATATATAAAATATTCTCTACATTTCGCCTCAAAGTATTACTTTTTACTTCTTTCTATTTCCTTTCGCTTTAGGTTAAAATCTTTTTATTTCTATTCTTTTAGTTTATCCCCGAACAAATTTGATATAAAACAACTTAGGAATGTTCTGTTTTTTTGACTCCCTATGTTTTGTGTCTTCCTGTCTTGTGGACATTCTCGTGATAGCCTGAAATGCATTAAAGCGACTGTTTACCTTTCTCCCGTACGGACTTGATTTATGACGTTCAGTAACGTTAACTGTTCAGCTGTGTGTTTATCAAAGTCATTGTCCCTTTCGTTCTTATCTTAACTCTTCCACTAAGATTGACAATATGTTTTTTCTTCACATCTCTTTTGTTTCAGCTACACTATTGAGTAATCTATGTCTTTGAACTAATCGTGACTTCATCTATACGAACCCGAACTCGTATCTACATTTTATCCTGCGATAAGACACGGGTACATATGTTTTATTTCTTAAATAGCATACACATGAACAGTCGTGTGTATTGTAAACTTATATTTCGTTTTCGCTAGCTGTGTATTTAATTTTACATTCGGAGTGCTTCCCTTTTTACAACGTGGTCATTTGTTCTTTACTGTAGTTAAGTGTTTCTAATCGGTATAGTTCAGTCCTTCTTATAGTCTATATCTCCTGTGTGTTACCGCCAGTGTTAATCCTAATATGTGCTGACCAATCTAAGGACTACCTGTATTGTTCTTCCAAATACAACTGATGCTTATGTAGATTTATTGGTAAACTACATATTTTGCTTTTGACATTCCTGATAAATTTGTGCGAACTATATAAAACTTTGCATTTAATATGTTGGATAAAACTAAAGCCGGATTACATTATTATAAGCTTCGGCCAAAGACATCGAGCTCGGTAAGGACAAACGATTTCATTCATCAACGTGTTTATTTGGCAATGGTCAGCGTTGAAATCTACAACATAACATGTGTGTGTCTATCACAGATGACTCGTTTAGTCACCTGTAATATAGTGGGTGTAGGCGTCTTTTCTGATTTATAATGTTACTTGTTGACGGGTCTGCTAGTCGTATTGGTGTCGCTGTAATCAACCATAAAATACCACGAAACATAGAACTGAGGAAGAAGATGAAGCCGAGAAAGAGGACGGGGACGGACCTTCGCCTTGTCGGTGATATTTTTACATACTCTTTCTATGTGTTTTAACTATCCAAGTGCAAACAACGGAGCGAGATAAAGTCGTCAATGGTGATACTGATTGTATGGACACTCTTTAGTGCAGAAAAAAAGAATGCTAATGGTGATGATGATGACTACAACCACGACAACAAGGGGTATTACAATAAGATTGTTTATGATACCGTTGATGACAGGGGAGAGATTATGTATACCACAGCAGGGGGAGAACAACTGACACTCCAGAGATGAAAGCTTTACAATAGATGGCAACCCGAGGCATGGACATATGTCTTACGTAACGAGGAGATATCTTGTTTGCGGAGAGGAATACAACTATTTGAACAAACAGGCTTGTTACTGAACATCTTGCCAAAGTAACGTACAGACACAAATGTAAAACAAAGTTACTGTACCTTGGAGACATATCATCTGGCCGTTGGCTCCACAACTATAATGTCCAGACTCACTATCCGAGGGTTTACAATATGCCTTACACTCTCTACCGTGGTAATTTTCCAAACATGCTTTTGTACCATTTTCAGAACACTTGTAAAATCCATCAAGAGCATTATCCTTGGCCTCACAATATGTCATACACGCGTCGCCATAGTAATTTTTCTCACAATACACACGTGCCTGGGCAGTGATACTGAAACAAAAAAGTAGAATATGTGTCTTTAAATTTAACTCATAAACTGATGAACTCCATGTTTAAATAATTGCATTAATTAGTCAGTGTTGGTTTTTAGATTTTAAGAATGTTTGCAGACTCTTTGCTTTGAATGATGTTCTATTCGTATTTGAAAGGTTTCCACATCGGATCACAGTGTTATTTATGTAATCGCTGTTCTCTTTAAATCGAGTAAGCATTTGCAGAAGGAGTGCGTATTGGTGACGACAGTAAGCATTTGAAGGAGTGCGTATTGGTGACGACTGGTGAACACTAAGACAATAGATACTGAGAAATATTATGATTTTTAAAAACAAATAAGTTAGTTCATATCTTTTATAATGTTGTATTTAAACTTAAAGACAGTGGTACGAAAGAAAATCTTACGTTTGATAACTGAACTCGAAGTCTACGTGGTTCCATTTGGCATTTCTCTCATCAGGAGCGGGAACTCTTGTAAAGGTCTTCCTGATTTTACCCATTGGATCGTTAGCATTGATACTGTCCCTGTCTTCAACCTTTACTGTGATGTATAAGATTTGCTGAAAACGAAGGGAACTGGATTTAAATAATGATTTGTATGGTTTCAACTTTGATTAACATGAGCGTTGGAGCTTGTTTGTACAGCGACACCATGTAATAGAAATGTCAAAGAGTTGCTGAAAACGAAAAAATTGGCCTTAGACTTGAGAATGGCTTTCAATACTGAGAATTTGCTGGATTTCTATGGTTAAACTTTTGATCTGTATGTACATTGTATAGTTTATGTGCAGTAAAACCAGTGTAAACAGAACCTTGTCTGCCATGTATTAGAGTCGCTGTTATAGTGGAAGACAAAGTACCATACTTCTGGGAGCGTCTTTCTTTGGTCATACGAGTTTAAATTCTTAGGGTACTGATGCGAACGTTGTGTCACTTCAATATTCATAACACAGACATAATGACGCATAGAAAGAAGCAATTAGCGAAATATGAGCAACTTGTGATGTTTAAAAAAGGTTCTAGCAAGCATACATCTAAAAGACAACGAGTTTGGAGAAGATAACACATACATAGTTGTTGTTCCTGTCAAAGTACGGCATATATATATAAACTATGTTATAATGTTTTGTTTATGTTTAAGTCATGTTTCATTGTCCCAAATGTACTTAATTAATAAAAGAGCATTTATCCAATTACTACCAAGTGTTAATTGTTTATTTAAGATACATATTATATCTCAATTAACTGTTGATAGATTTGTATCTTAAATAAACAACTATATACTTATATAAGTAATGACCACCGCACCCTTGTTTATTTATTTTGCTGAAATACAAATCATTTCGTGTAATTGTTGACTTCTTTTTTATTGCCTCGACAAATAACACAACGCTTATTAGCCACATAAAATGACATGATGTGCCACCGTGGAAGATACTTCTGTTCATCAAAAGAGTACACTTGTTAACATGGGTCATTCGTCATATAACTATAAAAAAGTATAAAAAATGGAAAGTGGTGTAAAGAGCGTTTCTTATTTCATCTTTTTATTTACAAACCAATAAATTAATTAATATTCATGGTAAAACAAATTATAATTCAACTAAAACAGACAGTACGAAACAGAATCAAAGGTGTTTTACAATGTTATCACGTGTACGTACAAATTAAAAACTAATTAGCAAAATATTAAAAATGTACTAAAATAACAGTCATGGCGCTAACTTTAATGATAAACAACCATGATTTTGCGTTATTTCCGTTACTTTTGTTGGCTGGTTGGTTACATGTGAGTTATGTTTTTTGTATCATATCCCTGACATGGTGTTTTCTTTTATTAGTTTACACCATCAGTATCAGTACATAGGGTCGACCAGATGACATTAAATGTATTGAAAGATTAATGCTAATAATGAACCTAAAGGATAATCCTTAGACAAACGTTCATGCCACAGCTGCCAACGTAAATAACTCCTCCGTTACCATACGTTACGTGTTACACCGACTTATGTATGCTGTGTTTAAGACCAACAATGTGTTGTTGACATTTTTTTCTATTAAATAGGGCAAATAGTCTAGTGTATAACAACTATATATATATATATATATATATATATATATATAGTCTATACCGAGGGAGTAACTCGGGCTGTTTAAATGTACATGCATACAGTAAGAATAATAATATATACACGTTTAAGTCGTCATACTTTTTATGAAGACCTAGTGTTGAACTTACTTTAAACAATTTATTGGCAGTTACATTACAGGATGATATAAAAAAGAATGGAGCTCAATATAATGGATTGTACAACGGGACTAAACGTTGATTGTTGTCTGTAAATATAATGAGCTAGAGTTTGACACTTATTATGAATTATTAAGTTTTTTAATATTTCTAAACTGATGTTGAATGGACGCCTACAAACAAAGAATACTTGTATTTTGGCGGTACCGTTGTGTTCTTGTATTGAATATAGTTATTAGAATGTAGATTGAAAAGAAGTATACACAAACGCGTGTTCTGTTCGTGTGTGAAAATAAAACACAGTATGTTGTTGCTTTTTTATTATGTAACAATAGTGAAACATTTGAACCAAACCAAAACCCGAATATTATGTCAAAGTATTAAAATTAATATTTTCTAAAATGAGCATAACTTAATTCCAGATTCGTTCTTGATTTAGGCATGACTTAACATTTAAGGAGAACTCTATGTTTACTGTCGTTCTACTTATCGTACAACCTGACATGCTGACCCCTTTTTCAGTACTAATATATAAGGTGTCACAACAAATGAATCGTAGTGTCTAAATTGCTAAGTTATAACGTACGTTACATAAAATGCTGTTACCATAATATAACGTAATATAACGTAACATGTCAAAAGTGTCAGTTGAGAGAACGCTTCACGTCAGGTTATGTATTCATCACAACTTCACACATTTCAAGCAAGCGATACAGGTTCTCGTGTTATACAAGGGAACGATGATAAAAAAGGTAGACGATTATGAATAAGTACCACTTTGATATATGCTTAGTCAACGCCATGTCAACTACGTTACCGAATTTATTTTGGTCACATACCTGTTTTAAACGTTGATAAAAGTGAGAAAAAGCGTCAACAATGACAAAGAAATGAAAATGGTTACACGTCAAAATACAAACCACAAAGCAATTCCCAAACTAAATCATGTAAGGGATTTAAAGCCACCTGTCTTAGTTTCGTGGTAGTTTGGTATATTACTTCATGTGCTGTTTCCGTTAGAAGAGAGGCCTATTGGTTAAAACCTAGATTAACTCCGACCTGCTCAATCCTGTTTACAGTTTAACGCATGTAGGTTTCGTAGATTTACTATCCATTCAGTGTATAAGATAATAAGTGTTTGGTCTGTCAATGACTAACATATGAAAGTGTGTGTGACTGAATTCGTGTACAAGTTTCTCCAGCATTAAATTACACAGATATTGAAAACAATAACCCGTGTTATACAAATAGTAATAAAACAGTCAGCGTCTTTCAAATGGTTAACTATGATGTATGGATAATTCTTTAATACAGCTGAGATTCATACAATGGTTAAAAGGGACGTTTGTATTACTGAAGCTCATCATATCAGATATATTTTAAATGACAAGTATTTAAGCAATAAATGAAGTTAGAATATTTTGTTAAATCTATGTTGTGTAACGTTGATATCCAGACTTTTGCGCTGAGGATTTTGTTAGATGTGTTTTACGTTATCTAATAATTACCATTAACGGTTTAATAACATAACAGTTTTGGCACATGAATTTTACGTAATATAATAAAACCACGGCGCGTCAAATGACATTTTTTCCTGAATTAGCTTATTTCGCTAATCAAGCTAACAGACCACGTTCCATTTTTATATCTGAAGGTTCATACGTCGCCTCAAACCACTGACTGAACCACTATTTTATGGATAGATGTTGAAAGTTTGCCCATAAATATGTTAATTTAAATCACAATTTAGCAGCCAAGCGGTTTAAATGAATTATACATATTTTTGTAACGTGTGCATAACCTTACTAAGCAGAGTTAATGTGTTTTAAACTACACTTTGGATTAAAGAGACGAACACAAATGTTGGGGGAAGTCTACTCATCAAGAAGTTACACGTGTGTATCTGTTTTAAGATTGATATATATATATCATGTAGATATATTGTTTTAAGAACAAAGACAAGAAAATGAAAGCACATCAGCGACCACGAACACAAATCATAAACAAAACAGAACAAGAAAACATTCTATGCCATATTCAGGTATGTAAAACGTCTCACCAGAATACAAACATTAACAACAACTCTAAATCTATGTATCCACGTACTTTAGGATCATGAAACCAACCTTGCATTTTTTTAATGCACACCCACACCACACCACATTCATTTTTGTACTTGGATATTTCTAGTAACAATAGTCGTATAATCCTGTACATATAGGTATTTCTAATATTTTTAGTGTTGTTGTTGTTGCTGTTGTTGTTGTTGGTGGTGTATATGTTTATTTCGTATACAAGCGAGTGAAAATTCAAACAAGTACTTACCGGCCATGGCTCTGATATTCTGACTGTCATAGGATTCACAGCCCCATTCTCAAACCTAGGTCCAAAACTAAACGTGTTGGCATGGTAATGACCAGTAAACCTTTTCGCTAACGAACATTCAGGCGTGTCTCTGAAATAAAAATATTGAATAAATAAACTTATAGAGGGAGACCAATACAATGTGGTGCATGTTCATAGTTAAGAACCTTTACACGTGCAACTAGAAGCAACACATGGATCAGCTATATAATCGCAATCATATATAGCAGGTCCTATCCTTTACACACTGTTTTCATCGGTTGGCAATGGTTGTCTAAGAATCTCTATTTTGACGACCCCCCCCCCGAAACAAAATAATAATATATATTTTTTTATAAATATATATATAAAATAAAATTGTTTTCGAAAAAAACGATTGAAAGAAGGAATCCTGCTCCAATTCATTATTCGAGGTTTCTATCAATACATTTCCGTATATTAAACACGAAATCATAAAATGCCAACACAGCATAATGTCAAAACTACAAACACCTCTTGGCATTGTTAAGTATTGAATCATAACATAAAGCATGATCACTGTAGGTTAATAGCTATTTCTTGACAACCAAGCAGGTACACGAAGCAAAAACAACAAGCCATTTGTTTTATGGCATTAACATCTGAACATTTGGTTTTCCAACATTGTTTACTTTGTCTCATCGTGGCCTTGCTTGTCAACAGGTCACTATGCGGCGACAAATGGCTGTGGTGTCAGACTGACATAGTGTATTTGTTGAGGGACACGTAAGGCAGCTTATTAGCACTTTATTACAAATGTATATCAGTAATCAAAAGCTTTCATATCTAAATCCAACCAATTGATAATACTATGTTTTGTGTGTTTGAAAACGATTTGTCGTACAACATAGGCACGATCTGTATGATGTGAATTTAATGTCATATAGACGTAGTTTATACACGAAATTAGGTGAATTAATGAGTGCTAAATTTTACTTGAATGGTAACTGAAGCGATGAAAGCCATTATCCAGTAAGTGATGGACATATTTAAATAGCAATGATATCGTTTATCTTTGTTGTTGTCCATTAAATGTGTACATTTCGTTATCTGGATTCACCATATTACGATCAATGTTGGAACCAAATATACGGTTACGGGACAGGGATGAGACATAAATCGCAGGATTGACACGCATACGCCTTCCCACACGTAAACATGTTACAACTTGCTGAATTATCTTGTCAAACAGAGAAATAACATGGCACCCCTTTTTGTCATCGTTCAGACGCTTGGACAGGTAAACGATGTTCAAACAAGTTATACAACAAGGCAGATACACAATTGAACATGACATCAAACAAGGGTAACAATGCATGGATGCTGGAACAAACAAGGTGGCATTGTGTGCCATTGACACTTTTGTCAGGCAACAATCTGTTGACAATCTAGTCTCATTGACCGCTGCTGTTGTTTCAGGGCGTCCCCTTATCATGTTCGCTAAAGGCGTTCTGTGATTTATTGGCCTGAAGGCGATTAATTCATCTAGTATTTTGGACACAAATAGATCAAAGCAATACGCATGTTGCAGAACGCAGTTTGACTAATGTATACTTGACAGAACTGCATCTGAGCCTTTGTGGTAAACAGTTTAAAAATACATATTTCCATAAAGTAGACAAACATGTTTGATGTGATGTGCATTTTGAGTCGACATATATTTGATCCTTTTGTTTATTTTCTTGTTTGCTATACTGTATATCTTTAAAAGCTCCTGTCCAAATCACTCACCATGTAGTTACAATGTGTGAATAAGTTATGTAAGCCATAATCTAAAGTGAGATTTACCCACTAACTGTTAATATCAGTAGTAGACACAGTTTAAAGTCATTGACATTTATTTGGTTCTGAACGAGACATTGTCCACGTATAAATGTAGTTTGTAGTATGTTCACAAAAGAACCGGAAGTCTATATAACAACCATTGATGTGTACTGTCAAAGTAAGAAACAAAATATGAATGGAAAATGTCTTAATTTTGATTAGTCTAATTAAGATTCCAAATAAGCTGTCAAATGAGTGACATATGAACAATAATGTTTGGGAGAATAATTCTGGAAAGAAGTAACGTACAACACTAACATCATTGATAATTTCTCACAAACTACTTAACCGGACGTTCCACTAAACATCACATATGTGTCTTCACATTGATCATCTATATTGAATATTAAATATCTTTAAACTGTTTGATCACACGAAGAGAGGAGGAAGACGTCCTTATGTGCGTTTGTAGATAGTATTGGATAGTTTTGCCATGTTCTGTAAAGTTATACGACAGGCTATTGTATAAGTGTATACTGACAAGAATATATGAACATGTACAACAGATTGGTCCTAGAATTTGACATACTATGATACGCTGTGATATCCTATAATCAAGAACATAAGTACACGTATACATAACAGTGCATCTTGCTATATAAAGTAATTTGTCTCGAAATATATGTTGTCAGAGATGGCAGATGGTTGATAACTCAATATAGTCCTTTTCAAATACCACATGCTCTAGAAGTTACAAATGCATCACCTTTTGATGATATGTAGCTTTGGTTCATCTTGTTACACAACGGATGATTCGATATAGCCATGTTGAAATACAACAGTTTACAACAGTGACATATACAATAGCTATAGAGAAGATAAAGCTTAGGCTCGGCTTGTACCACAACTAAGCCGAGACCGCCCAACAGAATGGCTTGTACCACAACTTAGCCGAGGCCGACCAACATAATGGCT
>ENA-OREC01001369-OREC01001369.1-marine-metagenome-genome-assembly--contig:-NODE-1369-length-12213-cov-13.332894_pt1 | contig 12213 bp, 7 predicted proteins | sample MGYA00248626_ERZ508543 | MGnify/ENA primary metagenome ERZ508543 (study PRJEB26211, sample SAMN05518279) | marine metagenome | isolation source: Puget Sound, Washington, USA | host: Bankia setacea... | reverse complement strand
TAATAGGTTGAACTGTACTACACATCTTGTATTGTTTTACTGATGCTGTTATGTTATTATAAAGATACAATATAATAAAAAAATAGCAACCGTATTGTGTCTTTTTGCAAGTGAGTTCAAAAGCTACTGGCAAAACTTTGCAAGTGTGACTTTGAGTTAATTTCTAACCCTGCACCCTGATATTCATTAAGCACATAGTTTAATTCTCTTTCTGAGAATATTAGCTGGTTTACGCCTGAAAGTGGAGTAAGCTTGTTCCTAGTTCTTAGTCTATATTCTGATTTGTTCACCAACAAGTAAAGTATAGATTTCGACACAAGACAATACTACCTGAATAGAACAATTACAGTTTATTCGATGATTAACAAGATGTAAGGTGCGTCATACTTTTTCAGCCGAATTTGTGGTTCAATGTTTAAAACAAAGGAAATTCCATGTCTTGTTTATAGCGTATAAGAGCATGCTGGTGACGTAGAATCATACCAGTTACGACTGAAGAAAAAAAAGTTAGAAAAATGATGTTTACAAATTAGTACCATAAGCCTGGAGCAGTGTAATTGTTTCCTTTAATGCTCGTAGAATGTTAATATGAGTTAAGAGCAAAGACAGGAGGGTAGAAAACATTTTATTAACAACAAATAGCGGCTATATACACAATTCTATTTGGTTGGGTGCAAGTTATTGACAATTATAGTAAAATTCCACTACTTAAACATTTCCAAATAAGTCACATGATCAGTATTGTTTGAAACTGTTTGAAATTATAAATTTAAATGTTTCATTTTGTCTAAGTATTGCTCTAGTTGTAAACTTGTTTGTAATAATGTTCAAGTGGCTTCCCAGTCTATGCGAAACCTCGTCTGTCGCAGGTCAATGTCAGGCAAAACTTGTCTGCGACTGGTAGAAATTTTGAGTTTACCTGTCACAATGACAGGCAACTTTTGTATAATTTTGCTCTATATTCAATTATGTGACAGGTAAAAATTAGCCATGGCAGGTAAAAATCTAGAATTATAAGTTTTCGCATAGACTGGCTTCCCTTAGTAAAAAATTCTTTAAAATCATGCAGTTTTCACCTTTTTTGGTACTTACGTTCAGGTGTTGTTTTTTTACCAGTTAGTGATACAAAGTCCTGGTGGTGACGTATGAACTTGTAACGTTTGTTTTATTTTTCAGTGAGAGACAGAGTAAGAACAAAGATGGAGAGAGATATTTTAGCTGACATTAACCATCCCTATATAGTACGGCTACATTATGGTAGGTAAAGTTGTCTCCCATAGGTACTGTTAACGAAAGAGTAATGCACTCACTAAAACTCTAAACCCCTTATTTAGACCTAACAGAACTTTATATTTTTTACCAGCTGTTTAAATGGTGTTAAGATAAAAAAAATCTTGCGTAAATTTTGCATTAGATAAACTGAAGCCTTTTTAACTTTCTAAGGCTTTATAAGAAAAATATCAGAAAACTGAACGATGCAACATTTTAAATGGATAATATGATAATTATAATACTCTAAATGTTATAAATATTAATTAAAAGTTTTGCTCCAGTTATCTGTGGTTTGGAGTTTCTTTTATGACATGATTTTACACAATCGCTATTATTGGATTAAAATCTTACTTTTGGATTGTGTAAAAATAGATGAAATGATTTTTAAATGGTTTTCCTTTGGAATCGAATCAACGTAGGTCATTATGTGGCAGTGAGACTAAGAACGATTGAATTAAACTAAAGACTTGAATTTGTCTTTTGCTTGCAATTTGTAGGAATAGTGGAAATGTGGGAACAATACTCCATTTTCAGTAATAGAATAAGGGCACAAATAATCCAAAAACTTGTCTTACTTATAATGGATATGGTAAAAAAGGAAAAAATGCAAGACAGGTTTCACAGTTTCCACAATTTGGGCTCACAGTTACACGTCGGGCGATAGGATACGTGGAATTTGACGCCCATGAGAATGACCTAGCACGTTCTGATATTTCTTATTTTATTTTTAGCATTTCAAACTGAGGGCAAGTTGTATTTAATTCTGGAATTCCTGAGAGGTGGTGATCTCTTTACAAGGTTATCAAAAGAGGTAAGATATATATTGTAGAATGTTGTACTAGCAGAGTTGTTGTACTTTTACATTTCATTTTGTTTTTTTGGTGTATTTTAACAAACAAATAGGATTGCTTTAATACCTACGATGATTTATTTCATTAAAATGTCTAGAGTTAATTTCTAAGTTGGTTGTACAATGATTTTTCGACGGTACCTGACTCATTAAAGCCTGTGTAATGATATTCTGGTAACTTTTATCCGTAGAATTGATCAGAAATGGCAATTTTTCGACTCATCATACTTTGTTTATGTATCCTGAAAATAAGGGTGCGTGAAAAACATCAACTTCACCTTTAGCTAGATGTTTAAATACAGAAATTTAAAATGAAGGAACAAAATACGATTTTTTTACTTTTGTGATTTAAATAATTGTAATAGAAAATTTGTAATGGACATTATGAGATACTGCGAATATTCTTTCCATGCAAGCTTTAATGATAAAAGGATACCTAGATTTTAGTTTGAAGCATTTTTAATTTCTTACCATTGACTCGTGTACTCTGTGGATATATGGAAAATTTAGGGGAAAAAACTCTCATTTGAAAGCTGTTTATGTGAATTAATTTGTGTGAAAAAAGATTTTGACATTGATTCAAGAAAGAAAAAAAACACATGTTAATTGTTTACCTAATTTTTTTAATTTTTTTTTGAATTTGTGCCAAAAGTTGTAGAGTCTAAAATACTGTTTTATTAGTGCCAAATGAATTTACCCACGTGAGGTTTTGTTATTGAATTATGTTTAGTGTCAAATGAATTTACCCACGTGAGGTTTTGTTAATTGAATTAGGTTTAATGTCAAATGAATTTACCCATGTGAGATTTTGTTATGGAATTAGGTGTTTTTGTGCAAATAAAAAGTTAACACTAGTAAATGTAGTAAATCTTAGTCAGCAAATATAAGTCACAGTATTAGCCACTTGATTAGGTCCTTTTAAAACTGTGGTACCCATTCTGAACTTCTTTCCTCTTTGAGTTGTTACATACAGCATAGACTATCTCTTGTATCTACTCATATGACAACATGCTGCAAAAACGGAAAACTCTTTCTATTGTCCAAGTCAACTGTGCGCTTGTAAAATGACATTATCTCTGAAAAGCATTCTTTATTTTCAACCAAAGTTCTGATTAGCAAATATAGTATATGGAAGTCTGCCGAGAGAAGGAATTACAATTAACAGCACCCCGTTCAGCACTTTACACAAAAAAGCAATATCAGCAGATTTCATGCCCTTTCACCAACATGTGATTCAGAATATGTTTTCCAGTAAAATGTGTTATATATATCTCTAACTAACCTGCTCTTCTTTACTTATAGTGCATTATTCTGGGGACAGGGTGCTTTACTTAGAAAAAAATGTCTTGAAAAACAACACACACAAAATGTCTTGGAAAACAACACCAAACTAGGAATTTGAACACCCATGGTTTTTAATATGTAATCAAAATGCCTGGACAGCCTATTTTTTGATCAAATTGAAAATAACAAATTAGCAATCTAAGCATATCTCTTCACATTTGACTTGGACAATAATATAAATACACTGATATAGATCTCCACCTCATTTCTCATGCTAGTGTTCTCACAACTGTATTTCCCTGATAGTTCTTCTTGCACAAGTCTCTGTTTGCATGATAGGGTATTGAGAGTTTGGTGGTGGGTTTCGTAGTATAGCGAGGTCATTATCTAGTATGAAGAGTATAAACCAGGGGTCAGAAAATAGAACACAACATGCCTAACATGTACTTGCACAGCTTGTCTGTTGGTGAATAGTCACTTTAAAACATATTTTTGATCCCTTCTGTTTAAACAAAGAATGTAAATGTCCTGTGTTAAAAGTCACACATTATTTTTGTCAATTGCAATGCGCTGTTGATTTGAAAACATTTAGGCAATGATAATTGTGTTTTATTCATTCAAGATATGATTTAAGTGATCATTTAACGAGTGCATTATTTATAACAAGCTTTATTTGAGTGGTGATGCATTCATTATTCTTTCTAGAGGTCTATGGATATCATAACATTTTGTTTATATTTCTGTGATACTGACTGGGGTTGGTCCTGTATTTTAACCAGCTTCATATTGATGGATATTTACCCCAACAGGTATTGTATGCAGAGCATGGACAATTTTTTTACTTTCAGTTTCTCATGATTGCACAGTTTCAGTTATTTTTATTCTCCATTGTGCTTCCTTGTTTTTAGCTCGACTGGTTTTACAGAACGTGTAGATTTAATGTGATAGCCTTGACATTGTTGTCTCATGTTTCGTCAAACCATACAATTTAAGTCTTAATTTGTATCCCATGACAAATCGACAGTAAGAGGCCACCCCCCAAAAATGTTCTTTTGTTTAAATCCCGTGATAGGTCACACACAAAATGGTGTCATTTCTTTTGAATCCCATGATACGTAAGCCCATACAATTTTGTAATCTTGTTTATCCCAAGCCACTAGAAGACAGCTCAATTCACCCACATAATTGGGTCATTCATCTTCCCATCCAGATTCGAGCTTGATTTTACAATCAAACTCAAATAAATTTAGAGCTTTATATGGAAGATTGATATTTACGTCAAACTCCCTCGTTTACTATTGTCAAAACCAAAATCCCACCCAAATTTGTTCCCATGACTGACATGCATTTGTTCATTGTCACATGGCAGTTATATTGATGTGTGAAACCCTGACCTTGATCAACAGATGACCTTGATTTTAACAACTTTATGGTAGATGAGTTTTAGAAACCAGATTTTCGTGTTTGTTTTGTCATGTTTTATTATGCAGTTCATTTTTGCGTTTACGCTTGTTTATTGTTGCTTTTTAGATTTTTTAAAATTTGTCATTGTCACTTGTTGAAATCGTAACCCACTGTTTGCATTGGAAAGATATGTGTACTAGTTTTTGTGATAGGAAGCATTGTAGTATATATGTCAGGTTTTTATCCCGCCAACGTAACCTCACACTTATGTACCAAGTTTGAATATATCGCAGAATATTTTTCGAGTGATTTTTTTCACCTTGATAGCTAAATGAACTGAACTGTATTTAGTGCCAGGGGCCAAATGTTGAAAAATGAAATATAATGCACCGATGGGCTATACAGACAAATGATATATCAATGGAATGAGAAATGCCTGAATTTTCATTGAGGTGTGAACGTTAAAGTCCGGGGTGGTCACGATGTTTGAAAATTGAGGTCAAAGATCCAAATAACATGCTGGTTAATCCCATTCTAGGATACTGACGTCTTTATATCAATCAATTTTGGTAACTGATGAACTGATTTTGTTTATGCACAATGTGATGTTATTAAAATTTGTGAAGGTACAAAGGATATGTAATAGTTTTAAATTAGGTCATTGCGTCCAATCAGAAACAATGCTACAATAAAAAGTGCGGTAGACCCGATTTTCTTTGCCTTACCCGATTTTTTTGCTTGTAGGCCTTCCCTAAAATGTTGAATGTTTACGGGTAGATTAGAGTTTGATTTGCGTTGTTTTGTATTCTTATATATTGCCTTGTATCTTTATGTGACGCTTCTTGCTAAATTTTGTTTTCTAATTTTTGTTTTTCAAATGTCATCATCTAACCAGTTGTCATCCTCCCCTTCCACGGACTATTGATAGAATATTGTCATAATGTCATCAAATTTGACCCATTTTGACTACTGTACACATTCGGTTAGGACTAGATATACAGTTATAAATGGGAATTGTTGAATGTACATCTTTTCTGTGTCGAACATTGGTTTCCATGGCATTGGTGTATTAAGGCTGTATTTGTGTTACGTTTGGACGAATTCCCTCCTCACCAAATTCTCACAGCTCCTTCCATTTGTTATCTGTATAGTGTGATACTGTATATATGAACACTGTGTTGTATGAATCTCCCAATCCCTCACCTATTTTACAATTACTTTTATAACATCTATATTCTGTAAATCACCGCAAACTAGACCAACGTGAACACTCTTCTCCCGGAGGTGAGTTTTCACTTTTCTGTACGTTGGGTTCATTGAATCTTCATCGACACATTTAGTTCTGTAAAATACAATCGTAGGAAAAACCAGACACATTGGTATTCTGGAATATCTACGGTTTCGAGGGGTAAGAGCGGAAGGGTTCTAAGTGCTATTGAATATAGAAGCAGATCAAACCATTTAGCACCCGTCCCTCAAGATAAACTCTGCATGATCCTCTTTGGCATAGATGCCCTTATGCTGTTGTCAACTATGATACTCTTGACATTTAACACATTGGACAAAACGTTTTATTTTGTAACTTAATACTCTTGACATGATCTCTCAGAAGAGTTTGATGAAAGTGCTATCATATTAAGTAATAATTTTTTCTACCATAGAATCATCCATTTTTTTCTGCGCCTGGAAAGTTCTCATTTTCTTCCAATTATGATACTAGAAAATGTCAATATCACAAAGTTGTCTGGATTTGGTTTAATCTCCTTTCATCTTTCTTTGGAAGACGTATTTCGTGAATTTTAGATTTTACAGTCTAGAAAGGAAATTATTGAAATTGTGATCACTTGCTACAAATACCCATTTTAAAGCTTACATCTTGTCGACAATGCAATGATATGAAAATAATAAAACCAGTCCCTGTCTGCCTCTGTGTTGTATGGCTGTAAGAATGGTTTTGCGAAAATCAATTAAATATATGTCTCCCCGCTCAGGCAAAAAACCCTACTACAAGCCTTTTCCATTCAATAGAAATGTTTGGTCTTTTAAAATGGAGGAAATGGTGATTATCTACATGTGTCTGAAAGCAGGAAATGGTAGTTACAATACGATCAGCATAGTTAACATTGTAATGTACCTAGTGGCATAAACAATGACTGTGTAAACAATGACTGTGTTCAATTTTTGCTGATGTCATCACTTTGCAAGGACATTATTTGGTATGGTCATCATTTTGTTATGTTGATTGTAAATTATCCAAGCTAGATCATACGTTGATGTCAGTCTTTGTACAGTGTTCAGGACCAGAATTCTTTAATGATGGAGAACACAAAGTGGTTTTAACTGCTATTTAAAGATGCCTACAGACCATACCAACACGAACACTATTTACAAGTCCATAGTAAATAAAGTATAATGGGATCCAACATAAAATCACCATAAAACGTTTCAGTAAGAAAAAGGGATAATTGTGAAGGCCGTTCGGCAATCTTCTCTTGCTTCCTGTTTTTTCTCTCCTTCCAAATTTATGTGGCAAAACATGTATATTTTCTATCTATAAACATTTGTTTTATCAGCAGAATCATATAAAGTACACTGTATAAGGCCCCTGTATTGATGAATGCTCCCATATGTAGTAAATATCCAAGCCACAACACTCATGCCGGTTTATGGCCGTATCCGGTCAACGAATACATCAGGATGGTGCCGACAAAGAGCAGTTTATTTAAGATAACTCTCACCCGCTGACTCAAGACACCAATTATATTTCAGGGTGTTATGGCCATGCATTTAATGATCTAATATGCACGTGTCAGCTTGCCAAAACAACGGCAAATAATACAAAGTAGAGTGGATACATACCGAAACTAGCACGTACTTATAGGTTAGTCTTATTCTGATAGTGTAGATCGTGACGTCATAGCTCAAACTGGCGGCGGAGATAACAGTGTGCTCGACAGACGAACGGCCTTCACAATTATCACTTTGTCTTACTGAAATGTTTGATGCAAGAAATCGTGGAAGGTGTGTTCACTGGCTGTTCCGTGCACACTATAAAGTAAAACTGAATTTTGTTCCTGAAACATTATAAAAATCGCCTAAAGTTAAAAAAGGGCTAAGTTCGCGTTATTGAACTAGCCTTGTAACACATTAAGACTTTGCAGTCAGAGGCATAGACTTTTATTTAGCTGTAAGACCTAGCTAGATGTACTAGTATACCGTACATCTGTTGGTAATAACTAAAGGAAAATATGCAAGTTATGTCTAGGAAGCAACAAGATGTGAAAGCCTCCTCAACACTCTTCATACTGCAAATCTTCTCATGTTCATAGTGAAGTATTCTCTTGTTGTTTAATGAAACATAAGATCCAGTAAGATTTAAAGCTTATTGCCGTAGCCCATCATTTTCTAGGTTGTTTTTTTTGGAACGAAAATACTTTTTCCCAGCTTAGTACAAGAAACTCCTTACTGGCTTCATTAAGTTCATACAAGTTTCGCTGTTCGCTTTGACACCAGAGAACGTAGTGTGTTGTCTGTTGATATGTAAGGTAATAAATACTGTAAACATGTTACTGATGTGTGGATTTAATTACTGCTGATGTGAAAGTCCATAAGATGCTTAGTCGAGGCAGCATTGAGTAAGCATGACAGTTGGAGCTCTGTAGGCTAAGAGCTGATAACACAATTCAGTAAACAGGACTACTTGATACAGTTTTAGCTGTTAGCTGTTAGTGGGATGAAACATTAAATCAGTGTGAAACTGCTAGCTCCATATAACCGCAAACTTATTTCAATGTCCAATTATAGTAAAATGAAATAATTGAAGGATTGTTTCCCAAAATTAATTGTAACAAAGTTTTAGTGATTGCCAGTCTCAGATTGCCAGTCTCAGATTGCTAGTCTCCGATTGCCAGTCTGCGATTACCAGTCTCAGATTGCCAGTATCAGATTGCTAGTCTCTGATTGCCAGTCTGTGATTACCAGTCTCAGATTGCCAGTCTCAGATTGCCAATCTCAGATTGCCAGTCTCCTATTACCAGTCTCTAGGGCAACAGTTTAAAACACCACACATATTGTTGATTGTTTGATGACCTTTACAGAAATTTCATATGCGACCCATATTTAGATTACCAGCCAGCATCTCCAATATCTATAACCACCTTTTTTATCCGTCTATTCAACTTAGTAAGAGATGACAGAATAGTCTCAACTCTACATTCATTTTTAGATTAGTCTAAGAAGAGTGGGGGTGGGTGGTTCTAACCCTGTTACTGTAAACTCATTAAATTTTTGTTGCATACTAATTTTTATTGATTTCCTTGAAACAGCTGAACCATCAATTCAAATGTCCACAGAAATATTGTTTAAGCTATGAACGTGTGCTGGTGAGTTTATAATTTATGTACTATCGAAAAATGTCTATATAAAGATAGCACAACGTTTTTGCTCCAGAAATTAAAGATGTTGTGGTATTACTTTTTGAATACACAGCTACTGAAAACTGTTGTTGTAACTGCCTCCTTAACGTTTTAGTTTTCAGTTTTACCCTTAAATGTTACATATGATGAAACCATAATGTAAGGCTATCTGTGAGTCATTAGAAATTTTAACTTTCACAATTCTGTCAGATATGTGAATAATTGGGTTTTGTGCCAGAGCAAATGAAACCATGTAAGTTCTTCTGATAACTCTGTAAACTACATTGTGCAAGTCATGGTGACAGTTACCAAGGGTAGTCAAAACATTTTGTGCAACACTTTGTGGTTTCCACCTCTCTGGTTCTTATGGAAAAGGTAACAGTTAACTGAGACAAAATGACTTTAAGTACTGGTTCAGTGAGCAGGGAGCAGGACTAGGTTACTGACAGCAGTTTCATAAGTAAAATAATTACTAAGTCTAGTAGAGATGTTGGTCTGGGTTTCTGTGGAAGATGCTAGCACCGATATGAAAAAAAACGCCCTTATAATAGCTTTGGACTCAAAAGTTTAAATGCATTCTTCCCCTAATAAAGTTATTACTTTTAGATAGGTTGAAGACAGCAGTTTTTTAACGTAAGATCCAACATTTTAGTGTGAACCCTGGTTTGATAATTAAGAATTGAAATTTGTGCCTTCAGTTGGGAAAAAAAGTGAAATAAAATGAGAAAAATGAAAGAAAACATTGAAAAGATGTTTAAATAGACATTGATATTAAACCTGGGTCGATACCACTTTTCTTAGGTCGATAATTCCTCATATTGACCTCACTTAAAGGCTATTATCTTATATTAGACGGCTTTTTACTCCGCAAAGATGCGCTTCTTGCAACAGACAAAAGTCAATATTTATCCAATTATATACAAGGCGAGAAAACTTAAGTAGAAACAAGTATGTGATAAATTATGTACAATGTTCTTGTGGATAGAACAAATAAAGATGCTGAAATAGAGGAATGGTTCTGTTGTCTGAGGGTTATAGTGTTATAGGTTCAGTTTTATGTCTCTTCACAAGGTAACAAATCCCGAGGCAGCAAATAAAAGAATACTTGGGATATTAAGAGCGCGAAAAAATGTCATGGGATTTCCTCTGGTTAGTTTTACACAACAAAGTTGCCGGTATTTTAATTGAAACTCTGTGGCCTATAGCTAATGAAAGTTGGGAGTGATTAATTTCCCTTGGTATTTTACCTTGAACATTTTTCTTGTGTGTGTTTTTTTATATATATTTTTTGTTGTTTATTAATGTATATGCTTGTAGATGTTCATTGTATTTGTTTCTATTGAAATTTTTCCCATGTTTGTGTTTTGATTCTGTGTTTTGTTCTTATTTTACATGTATATATTGTTCTTTGCAAGAGAAGACAACTCATGTGTAAATATATGTTGTAATACAGAATGATGTCCCTGCAACCGTTGGCGATTGCCGGGTAATGTTTTAATTATTTGTGCATTGCATTATCAAGGCTCAAAGCTAAACTGTTCTTACTCTGTATTTAAACAAAGGGACATACAACAGTTTTGCTATGAACCATTTTGTTGTTTTACATGAGAGGAAAAAAGCTGTTGAAAGTTGTGTCCCTTGATTGATAGTTTGATTACCTCCCTTTGTGTTTGCAGGGCATATGTTGAAAGTTTTCCCCCTTTTGTTATCAATTTGTCTCCCTTTGTTTGCTTTGAAAACTGTTACCCATTTTTGTGATTGCCTCCCATTTTTATGCGTTTGTTGGTTTCTTTATTGTGCATGTCTCCATGCCTTAACAGTTGTTATGTATTTTTGATTTTTGAAAAAAATTGATACAACTATTTTAGTACCATTTGTCTTTAATTTGTGTAATTTTCAGTTTCACATCATATAAAGAACAATGTCTGATAAAGTCATTTCAGTTTTTTGATTAAACAAACACGTTTTTATTATACATTTAAAATCGTAAATCCATTTAAAATTTTCATTACTATTTCTATGTGATTTTTTCAGATAATGAAAAAAAAACGTCATTCAAATTAATTATAGTTTTGTACCTAGGCTTGGCATGCAGGCTGATATATGGGTAACATGCCATAGATGTATGTGTTTGTGGTAGAAAATGGATTAGTGTGTTTGAAATCTGATGAAAATGTGACGTGCTATGTAGTTGATTAATTAAATTTGTTGGCAGTTTTGATTTGGTAGATCTTTGTTGCAGATAACATGTTTCGTTACTTTGTATCATATAAAACTGTTACACATTGGTATTGAATAGTTATGACTTATTGGCTTTCAACATGATGTGTTTGTGTGAGTATGGAGTGATATGAGGCATGTGTAAATAGATGAATGAAACATGCAACCAATTCACTCACATTACCAATTTTGCTACTGAAGTTATTAATAGTAAATATAGCAAAAGCAAACTGGTCTCCATCAGGCTCACCATTGCTCAGTTGATTGCTAAATTTTGTTTTTCGGACCAGTAAAATCTTGAGTCTTTTACAATCTCAGCAATTATTATTACAGTATCCATTATTTTTAATTGGAGAGAAATGCTGCCCTTTATGATGAATTGTAGATGAAGTATCATAAGTAATTATTTCTACCTACCCAATAAGCACTTATCTTCTACTCATACTTCATATTTAAATTCAAGTATCAGAAATTGTTGTTCAAGACAATGTACTGTGAAATCATTAATTTTTGTGGGGTATTTTTTTTAGTTGATTTCATCGAGTCAGCTCCGCCATAAGTTTAAGTGTCAAAAATCTTAATTTTCACTGTTTAATATTCTCGTTAAAACATCAATTCAAGTAAAATCCTGAAATTTTATGGCCTCAAAAATGAATGATTTTACAGTTATTGCATCATCCTCGAATTAATATGCACATGTTAAATGCCGTAATGTTAAATGCCGTAATGTTAAGTAGCATCATTAAACACATGTAAATACCAATTCTT
>ENA-OREC01001368-OREC01001368.1-marine-metagenome-genome-assembly--contig:-NODE-1368-length-12216-cov-13.436856_pt1 | contig 12216 bp, 6 predicted proteins | sample MGYA00248626_ERZ508543 | MGnify/ENA primary metagenome ERZ508543 (study PRJEB26211, sample SAMN05518279) | marine metagenome | isolation source: Puget Sound, Washington, USA | host: Bankia setacea... | reverse complement strand
GAGTTTGTTGAACGTTCAAGTGTAATGTTATCAAGTTTAGTCATTCACCCAATCTTAAAATTTGATATCAAAACCAGCTTTAAAGGCAGGAAAATTAACAGATATCTCAAAGTAGCCATACCACAATGTCAACTGAAAATGGATTAGTTAAGTTCACCTTCATAAAGCAACAAGTAGTACAAGCCAAACAAAAATCCAACATCAGCACTGTGTACATACAATGGAAGAGGTGAATCATGGTATATGAACATGTCCGCAAACTGAATGACCGTTTAACGGAGCTGCAGCCCCCCAAAATACAACCTCGATCAATACTGCATTTCTTATTGAGTTCCAGAACCTCTAATACAGACAGAGAAAGAAGCACAATGTGGAAATAAAGGTGGCCGCACAATACACGTACAACATTTCCACCAAATTACAGGAGATGTCATTTTAGACACAACAAATTAAACTGAGGCAGGAGAAAAATGTCTGATTGGTGGCTCCCGTACTTTAGACACTGTCGGAGTTCCTGCAAAACAATTTGTAGACTAAATTTGCCGAAATTTGTCAGTCTTTATCGAATTAGGGAAACAACTTGGCATCAAAAATTGGTAAAATTGAAGACATTTATTGAAATTCCAGACGCAGAAAACACTATGTCGCAGCACCAATAAACGTGATTGATTTAAAAATTGAGCTTTACTTCTTTTTGCAGAAACAATTTAAAGACCTAAATAGAAACGGGCAGTATATACTTCTCTCGGAATGAGATATTGGGTCTCTATTATTGACTTAGGATGGTTTACTTGATTTTATAGTTCTTTTTTACAAGGAGGCTGTCCTTGTACAGCGCGAACAATATGTAGTTTGGAGATTCTATTCTACAATCAAAAACATTCTAAAGATTTCCAAAACTTAATCATCTTTCTATTTTAAAATTGATTCATCTTATGAAATTACGATTCTGATTACGAAAACCGTATTTACAACTTAAAAACAATAATTCTAATTGACACCCGTGTTCCGGCTCGCGAGGTCCTTTGTAGAAGGAAACCAGGCTGAACTCCACCTTTCCCGGCTTGGTTACCACATCTTCATTTTACATGCCAATGTCGCGTATCGAATCCAGGCCGCATCAGTTAGAGGAGCGTATGTTACAATTGTGTCATGGCAGTCAACGAGCATTTAGAATATAGTCACATCATCTTCGCAATAAAATTACCTTCCAAGAATAATCAAATAAATGTGTCAACACCTAGTTAAATTTGAATACCAAGAAATTGTGGAAACGAAGGTACGCTCGTGATGAAGATTATATAAAAGCGGGATATTTGTTATCAAATGTAGACAAGAAAGTGCCAAAATGAAGCTCCCTGGAGGTGCATTATTCTACTGAAAATATCTCACTCACATGTTTTCTTTCTAAAGATTTGTTATCTCATATAATCCAGAGTGTATCTTTAATATACATACAGATATTTATATTGGTAAGAAATTGATTCTCCTGGAATATTTCACACCCGTCCGTCTTCTAGTAACGTCGGGTGATTAAATTGTACTCGTTTACGCATTTTCTTTGAGTGTGCAAACTTAATCTGTTTTCTTTGAATCAGTCGAGATTAAGCTGTTAACCTCAGTAGGTTCGGTTCACGGTATACGTGTCCTTGCCCAATGCAGAATTAAAAATAAACTAGAAACAGTAGATTAAAGGGAAGACTGTTGCAACTTCGTGTATAACAATAATATTTGTCTTCGTTTGTTTCGTTCTACATACACCTTCGATGTTTTAAAACAATCGTGATTAATGTCCTTGTTTATTGTAACGGTCTCATATACAATATCCATTCTACCATCGATGTATTTAATCGTATTTTCTTTCTCGGGAAGGTCTCGAACATACATGTATTAAGTGATTTACTCTTGTAATTCAGATGTCATCCTTCAACCGAGGAACTGTTTTCTGCCTTGTTTTACAGACCCCAGTAGAGTCTACAATATTGATAAATGGTGTAATAATGGAGGTCCTTATAGAGTGGTGGGGTTTTACAAATGAGAATCTACAGCCGGCACTTCTGACTGTCTAAAACATAGCGCTACCATGGGACCCTTAGTATAGTATACCATCTAAAATGTATAACCATATACACACCTGGTTATGCTATACCATGTAGACTAATAGGTTGCGTGCAGTTTGGTGGTCTGTGATGTTTACCTATGCACAGTACTTTAGGACCTTTCTTTTTTACTGGATTAGTAAGCCTTTGAATACTTCTAGTCGTATCATAAAGTGTACATGTCAATGTATGGACACAATTAACCAATAGTACGTGATTCAATGTGTATTCAAGAATAGACACAAACGTTTAAGCATTTAATGAACTTTCATGAACTTTCCTTTTTAGCCTAAGCAAGAAAAACGTATGATTCATTGTGTGTTTCAAAAGGTTATGTAAAATCAACATGAACGCCTTTAAAAAACGAACAAAATCAAAACTGACAGTGCAGGAAATAGTGTCGTCGTTTCCTTAGCTCATATGTCTCACCAGTTTCAATCCAACTGTAGTTCCGTGATTTAATCTAGTGTTATCAATGTAAAAATGTTGATACAAAGAATGCCGCCTACATACACATCTATCATAATATTGAGATAATATCGAAGATGCTTTCCTTGATAATTCGCAAACAATTGCTAATTTTCTCCAAGAAACAAAATGTTTGGCTTGGAAACAATGTTTTAGTCCTTGTTGTGAAGCGATTAGTGCCAAAGGTGTTTGTGGTTTATATTGTTGGAGTACCTCTGTTGGTGGGTGTTGGATTTGACCACCTACGATGATTCAATGGTAATTGTAAAGCATGGCAGTCCGTCATATGTAAACGTTGTAGAACAAGTATGAAGAATGTCCCGGTGGCGCCCACTGCACAAAGTGTTCTTCTCTCTTTCTCATTTGAAACGAATATGTATATCTTCTATCCTCTAAAATACTCTCCAAAAGAATTTACCAAATAAATACTAACTAAAACAACGTACTTGCAATTTCTACTCTACCGTTTCCGTCACATTTTATGTTCACCAATACAACTTTAAGTTTCCAATACACTAACTAAATAAAGTTAATACACTGTCACTTCTGTTAATCCAACACATATAAAACACTGTCATGGCACTTACCAAATTATCTGTGTATAAAGATTAAATTAATATCAAGGTGACATAATTCTGGCCTCATTGTTGTTTGTATTAATTAAGTGTACGTCTATGGATGCTCTAGAACAGTAAAAACTATTATATTAACCTGTAATAAACATGTAATAAAATGTCACCCCAGTCACATACCAACACTTTGAACAGAATAAACTTGATAACGCATGCTTTCGAAAATACATGCATTGAGAACGTTAACCGCGTGTTTTAACGTTTAAAATGTGTATCGCTTTCGTCCAATCCATAGCACCGATAGGTTTTATAAAACAAATAGTAAGGTGAAACATTCTGCTTTCTTAATTAAAAGTCTTATGTTAGTCAAAGTGTAAGAGATGTCAGAGACTGTATACCTGCTTATATACACAACAAGTGATTCAACGTGTATCGAAACGCATTGTTAGAATGGGATTAAAGTGCAATCTACAAAACAATCAAGGTATAACTGAAATACGATCACCGTTAAAATGTACAGAACAGCTCCAAGCCAAATTATGGTATCGTAATGCAACCAAAAGGTCAAGGAAAGTAGTTATCTTCATCTTAATTATACAAAATAACTCAGTTCTCAACAGTTTAGTCAGCAAGTTCAGCTTAAATTGAACAAGGCGTAACTGGCACAACATTGCCGTACTTCCGTTGAACCGCACTTCCGGTTTCCCACTCGATACGGCGATGTAAACTTTCGTTACCAATATTATCGTTTGTGAGATCGTTCGCATCCGTTTTGCTTGACATCAAGTATGTCTATTTCTGACATTAAAGGCCTGTCAAACAAAAAATATGTCCGATGTTAACACACTTATATTGTTTATGGTGGCATTTAAACACACACTTGCCATACCTCCTTTTTGATGCTTTACCATTGTGTGAAATGATTCTGAAACCACTAACACCTGCAGTCCTAAACGTTTGCACGTGTTTGCTCCATTGTCAACCACTTGAGAAGAATGCTTGACTTACATTCCATGACAATAGTTTATGGTGGTGTGATAATTTAGACGAAGTAGTATGTCGTACATGTATTACACAATATAACGGAAAGGGTGTCACTTAATGATGATGATTTGATATGGCACCGAAAAACCATGAAACATCACTTTTTCTCATCTGTGTTCTCGGTGATAAAATCATGTACAATGTCAATAAGACTAAAAATATAAGGTCGTTTCAATTCAAGGTAAGTGTTGTTGTTTTGGGAAATTAATGATAATTAAATTCACAAGTATGTCTAAAATGCATGTGTGTACGCGGTCAAAGAAACGTGTTACTGTGGTACCCGGAAGCTGAAATGTTTGAATCATGTCAATTGATGTGTCAACCCACGTTATAATGTTATAATGCCAGAATTAGTATGAATTACCAAAGTAGTTGTGAAAACGTGCACAGCTAACAGTGTACCGGAAACATGTCTATCCAAGTAGATATGTCTGTATGAGTGCTAACGACTTTCTTCTCCGGTTTGATGTTGTTTTCATCTCAGGTCATGTCACCAAATGCATCTTGCTAATAATCGTTATACCAGTAAAACGATGGTGTTCATGCAACATAATCCGCCACATCCGTTGTAAAGCATGATACGAAACACCATTGTAACGCCCGATACAGCTCGTTTAGTCCTCTCCTGGAATCAATGTCTGTTTTAAGAAATAACCATTGCTTTTAACGTCCAGTGTTGTCGGCAAGCACGCAATGTGAATTAAATTGTGAGTTCATATTACGTTAAGACATTTTGAAAACCTGTGTATCAACAATAAATAGAAACGTACATTAACTACAGGGTCAATTCACCATTAACCGACGAGTCAAGTCACATGGAACAGTATGCTTGTGTTACCTGGCGCCAGTGATGGAAATCTAAAAATACTAGACATTAAATATAGCAAACTCTACTAGTATTCCTTCGGACTGATATATAGGTAGTGGGTGGGGGAATATTCAAAACGTAAAAAGGGCAAAGCATAAATTCCCTTGTTTATTGTTTATTCTCAGGTTGTTTGGCGGAAGGCGACTAACCCCGAACCTGTGATGATAGGTGAGGTGATTTTTACATCGGACACGAGATTTGAGATTGCACACATACCCGAAAAGGGTGAATGGAACCTCATTATCAAAGACGTGAAACATACAGATGCGGGTATGTACGAGTGTCAAGTGAGCTCCAAGGAGAAAAATATCAGGAGACTTCTACGGGTAACAATAAAAGGTAATTAATTGAAAAGCGCAACTTTGATGTTACAATTTAAAATATACCTTAAAGTAAATCAGTGGAAAAACTGTAATACTGTAATGAGCTGATGTGGAAATAAAGCCACATTAAATAAGCTTCTTGTGGATAAGGCATAACATTTTTTTAAAAAATACGGGTTATTACATGATATCGCTTGTTTTAAACTTGAAATAAGTATGTTTTTATATGTACGAGGGGTGTAGTAAAATGTTAGTTCCATATGTTAAACGTATATTTCTAGCATATGAACATGGTAGATAATGTTAACAGATGATTCATGTCACACATTTCTATCTTTCAATATAACATTGTATTTTGTACATACGCTTCACTTCCCTAACCAACCTTCCTACACCGAAATATGTCCTTGATCCAGAAACACAAATCACGCTTAAATGCTCTTTTATGTGTCACATTTGACCATAAAGATAGACATCCGACAGATCATAATTTGTTTCATAATCGTTTGAAAAATACATAAAGCTGGACACATCAGAGGATTTTTTCTTTGAAACTACACAAGCATGTCTAGTGTTCTCAAATACCATAATATATAAAACAAATTAGTAAACTATTACCCATGATAAAACATGTTCTTGAAACGTAATTATGGACAAATGGGGAGATGTTTGATTGAGCATATGGTGTTCGTGTATCTAACATCGTCGTCGTCTTGGGATTCAATGAGTTTTTACTGCACCAAGAAGCTCTAATGTTCAATCAAAATAATTAGATTTGAAAGGACAAGTTATGATATTCTCACACGACAGACGTAGCCCATTACATTCATATCAAGATATTCGACAATTAGATTATGTTTCTCGGGGTTATGAAAACAGTACAGTTATAAATTTCGTCCATATTTTCCCCATGACGCATCGCGGTAAGTTATTTGTTCGGGCCTTCTGGTGTAGTATTACAATATGGCCAGCGTTGAAACCAGATATCGTGCTCTCTTAGATAAAGAAGAATACTTCGAACCTCTAATTAAGCGCTGCAGTTGTCTTGCCATTCATTTACATTTTTTATTTGATTTTCCTCGCATGTAATTTTGTTATGTTTGCCCTATTTTTGATTTTTTTCCGAACAAATACCCAACTGTTCATTTCAAAATCATTATAAAAAACTGTCAATATCTGTTTTTGTCATACAGGCGTAATCATAGCTTTAAAGGCTGTAACTGTATAAATTATCCTTATCAGTAAATGGGCTTTGTTTCTGCTTTGTTACCATGGAAAAGAGGTATTAACGTGTGATCCATTAACAAACGCAAACGATGACGAGTCATTTTAAAGTGTGATTATATTTCTTTTGAATTTGCAAAAAATACACCAACAAAAAAAACCATTGTGTTTGATAAGGGGAACCAGAGAAAAGGAAAAGTGTGTTTACTTGGAGAGAAAAAACTATCAATGCTAACTTGACATGCGAATCTGACAATAAAGAACACTCAAACAATCCGTTTTTGTAAAAAAAAACAAAAAACGATGAATAAAAATAAATTTGAAACGAGCAGGGAAAAGTCATGTATAAAACTGAAAAAAATGTCCTTTTACCATTATAACATGCATAAAATATATAATTTCTCATAAACATGACAAGTAAGAAACAATGCAATGGTGTGTGTAAAACAAAGCAATGACAACGCGATAACTAATGCATTGAATAGCGGAAGTGAGCCGTAACCCGTTGTCGTTGTCAACATCAAAGGAAAGGATAAAAGAAATGCAAAACCATTACCTCCATAAAGCAACTAGATTGTTTGATGATAAGACAAAAAACTGACTCAGAACGTGTTGGCAGTAGTGGGAGTGTTGGCTGGAACTTTTACAAATGTGCTGTGACAGTGATTTTGCTTGAACATGCATACCTCACTCGCTGGTAGAGACTAGGTGCGGGTAGAATGCACAAGGTAGAAACTAATTGGCGATATATGAATGCTATGACAAACCCTCTCGGATAGCTATGTCTGAAGAACACCCGTGCTTCAGATGGTTCGAACCAGAATACATACCTTGCGCTGTGTTCCTGTTTCAATTTAAATATTTAGAGAATGTCATCAGTCACGTGCAAAATGTCATCTTGTACTGGTTTGGGTTTTTGTGGGGAAAGAATTTTATCAAATGACTTCCAAGATATATAATTTCTTGAAACATAGCATTCAATCAAAATTTAACTAAACAGCCATTAATTCATACTGCAAATGTTACTACACACACAACTGTCAGACATTGGTGTTTATTTCGAACTTGTATTATAAATTGGGCATTCATCATCTGTTAAACCATTTGTTCTTGGCAAGTTGATATCATTGATCAGTGGGTTTGATGAAGGTGTGGTTTATTGAGATGTAAATAAGCGTTGACTTACTGTATATCTTACACTTCCCATTAAACTATTACGTTGACTTTATTTCTCTTTTCAGATAGACCATATCCAGTGTCAGGTAAGATATGGTTCATGTTTATTCTTTTCATAAACTCAACATAAGTAATTTGTATATGCTGCATAGTGTATATACTCGCATGTTTCAATTTACACCGCTTTTTAAATTGATGTCAGATTTCCAAGTATTGTTTCCATCCCAATCATGTCTGCTACAATGAATATGTTGGATTATATACAGCAATTAATAAAGGAGAAAATGGAGTTTTGTGAATGACACATGTGTTTGTACAGAGGTCAAAATAAATGGGTTGGGATCCAATGTCATCTGTTTAACATAAGGATTGTGCATTCAGTTACCAGCATCAGTTATTTGTTTAACATCACGATTGTGCATTCAGTTACCAGCATCAGTTATTTGTTTGATACTGATGAATCGTTCACCTTTCTCACAAACATCGGAAAGCAAACATATGGAACCAGGACTTAGATGATCTCAGACATATGCAGACTATGTTATACGGGTAGAAAACATCCCAGAACCTTAGATAACATACCCATACTTTTTTCTATAAGTGTGTGAGAAACATAACACAAGCTCAAAGAATTCCATGTTCACACAACGCAATCTTTACACTTCTGTTTTATGGATGTCAAGTTACAAAAAACCACAGGCCATAAATGTAAAAGAGCAATTAATATTAATGATAGAATCTGGCAGTTCGGATTGCCAACTGTCTTTTACGCTTACCACATTCACTGATGAAACTGTATAGTCTTTTTGGATGTTTTAGTCATACCAAACACTTAGAGAGGAATGCTTTGGTATGAAGGTAACGAAGATTTATTAAAATTTCGATTATAATGGTTGTAGAAGTACGGAGGATCGGTTAGTCATATCAAGTTATGCGGCTACATTAAAATTGTGGTAATACTATTTATGTTAGTAGTACAAGTGATATGCGCGGTTTTGAAAAGCAGTAATTACCTATATTGTCACATTACAGACGATTTATGAATGAAGCGTGTGTTTTCATTATTTTTGAAGGCAACATATATCTGAGCAATGTTCACAAGGCCGTTGCACCCATTTGTATCACCTGAAATTCGAAAAAGGCATATCTAGTTATACGTGTAACAATTAGTTATAGATGAGTGTGTGATATGGTGAGTGGAGATTGTCTGATCAATATAGACAAGGTCGTTGGACTTATTTGTACTACATGAAATTCAAATATTGGAATAAATCTATAACCTATTTTATCACCCAATCGTAATTTTTGAAAATTTGAATTTCTATTTTGTGAAAACAGCCAATATACCGGTGTATGGAAATATTGCGGTGTATGGATATGTTCTTAAGTTCTAAGATACCGGTTATTATTTTGATCAATCCGTTTGCAAAAGTTACTCAGTGCGCATGTATTCGACTTGTTGCTCATTAATATCAAGGTCCACCCAATCTCTTGCGCATGCGCAAAACGTTTGAATATTCAATGTATGACGGGTAGCCAAGCTAATGCTCGAAACACAAAACAACATGTTGTCAATGTATACCAAATGTATCTAGAAACACTTTGGTACAAGGGTAACTCTTTGGTATGAGAAAAACACGTTATCAAAGAAAGGTTATCAATAATATATCAAACACTGGTTCTTTAAAACAACAAATGTACAGGTGTATCAACTATATAGATTTAGTTTCAGTAGTCCATAATTCATCACTATATGTCAAATGCAAGTTTACGACCGTCTTTCCATAGAACAACCTTGTTCTCACTTTTGGGGATGTACATAGTTAGTGTGTCTGCATCCCTTTGTCGAGCTTGGGGATTCGCGGGCATCACAATCTGAAAACATCTGAAGATCCCGCCATCTTCTATCACTATAAGGTTTAGCTCCATACTAAGCGCGGGTGTTTTAACAATGAAACTGCGGCACAAATCACACAGGAAATTGTCCACGTGAATTTGTTTCGCGGCAAACCTGGATAAACATGAATAGTAGGCGTGGCTTGGTTTGGCCTACGTGCAGAATTACATGCGTTGTCTGTCGAAAAAAAAAGACTAAGCTACTTAGAATACATTTGTTCAGTGTCTTCACCATTAAGACACCATGGGCTCTCGCTGCGATCGCGCCCTTAGGTCTCTTAATCATGAAGACACTGCTAAATGTGCTCTAACTATTACTTAGAATATACTGGTTTTTTTATATTTAATTTCCTTCGAAAGTTATTAGATTAACTATTTGAATAGCATCTACTTATTCGAAGTAAAGAACTGTCCAAAACTTATGCTTTATACCTCTCGTTCAAGTACGTGTGATAGTATGTATATGGATATATTATCTGAGATTATATTGATAACCAAACTGTCCCATTTATGTGTAGTGTAGTGTGAAAAGTCATAAACGAATTGTTTCATTCCACATTTTTTGACACCGATCTTAAGCAAAGTTTATCCAGAGACACGTTGCATTTTTTTATTAAAGAGTTGAGATGTTACAGATGGTGCTACTGTGATTAGATATGTTCATGGCTGATATGTGCGGACAAAACAATTTGAATATTGGTGTTGACGTGTTTCTCATTTTGTTTATTTCAGTGATAAACATAAACGGGCCATCAACAGTAAAGAAGGGAGAGAGCCTCTTTCTATCTTGCAATGCAACAACGGAACAGTCTGACTCCCTGGAACTTTTCTGGTTAAAAGACAACAAAACATTTAGGGCAGACCGATTAGGGCGTGTAAATATCACAAAACATATATTTTACGGGACACATACTATAATTAGTAACATAACAATTAAGAAGGTTGTAGTGGAAGATGAGGGCAATTACGTGTGTAAGACTGGGAAAATGGCGAAAAACCTGACAGTAGAGGTGACGGGTCAAGGGTCGGAAAATGTGAAAAGTAAGTACTTTCTTATTTGTACCCAAAATAGACTAAACTACGGACATATCTAATATGATATACTGTTAAACTAAAATACTTATATGTTTACCTGCCTAGTGTATATGAACAGATTTTAAATAAATATGGTTAAACTTGAAAGTGACCAGATGCGTCGATTGCTGTTGACATATATCATCTTTGTTTAATACGTAACACAAACTATTTAACCAATCAGTATACTGCTCTAAAGTTCAATTTCTATCTAAAGATATCAATCGATGAATAATTTTAATTGTCAGCTTGGGCACAAACATATTCAGAACGTTCATAACAGAATGATATGTCAGTGTTGTGCATAAATATTAACTGTAGATGTTTGTACCGTTTCAGGAACTATATCACAACTCGCACCTGCTACGTCGTGTGCCACGTCATCAACTGTTGTGCTTTACGTGTTCGTGTTTCTACTCCATTGCTCACTAACTCGTGGTCATTGTATGGTATTGTTGACATTGTGTTGCGAGAGTTTTCTCAAAGCGTGTGGAACTTTAAAACACTGCATTTCACGTGTTTCGCAATCAACATGACCTGTTGAGAGTGGATACATATTAATAAGTCACTGTTTTATTTGTTTTGTATATACTATTGTCATTAGAAACCCTTTGATAAATTGTTATTAAGTTGTTTCATAATCGTTGTACAAAAAATACAGAAAATAAAAGTTTAAAATTATTTTCAGTTGAATAGTAGATTTATCTCCTTCGAGGAGCGGACGTTAATACCAGTGCCGATCCGAGTCTGAGGTTTTTATGAACACTGTTGATACCTTATATGTTTGTGTTGACTCGGGTGATTTGACGTACAGATTAACTTACCTGTACAACTCGGACGTACGCAGTTACACGAAATACAAACAAATAAACCATTATAAATGTTTTCTTTTGGGCACACATACATGTTACATTATTAAAATGGTTCTCTTGAAACAAACCAAACACATGGTACATTATCACAAATGGTTCTCTGGAAACAAACCAAACATATGGTACATTATCAAAAATGGTTCTCTGGAAACAAACCAAACACATGGTACATTATCAAAAATGGTTCTCTGGAAACAAACCAAATACGTGGTACATTATCAAAAATGGTTCTCTGGACACAAACCAAACATATGGTACTTTATCAAAAATGGTTCTCTGGAAACAAATCAAACACATGGTACATTATCAAAAATGGTTCTCTGGAAACAAACCAAACACATGATACATTATCAAAAATGGTTCTCTGGAAACAAACCAAACATATGGTACATTATCAAAAATGGTTCTCTGGACACAAACCAAATACATGGTACATTATCAAAATGGTTCTCTAGACACAAACCAAACACATGGTACATTATCAAAAATGGTTCTCTGGAAACAAACCAAACACATGGTACACTATCAAAAATGGTTCTCTGGAAACAAACCAAACACATGGTACATTATCAAAAATGGTTCTCTGGAAACAAACCAAAC
>ENA-OREC01001367-OREC01001367.1-marine-metagenome-genome-assembly--contig:-NODE-1367-length-12219-cov-13.753583_pt1 | contig 12219 bp, 2 predicted proteins | sample MGYA00248626_ERZ508543 | MGnify/ENA primary metagenome ERZ508543 (study PRJEB26211, sample SAMN05518279) | marine metagenome | isolation source: Puget Sound, Washington, USA | host: Bankia setacea... | reverse complement strand
TATACAGTGGAAGCGGTATACAGTGGAACCGGTATACAGTGGAAGCGGTATACAGTGGAACCGGTATACAGTGGAAGTGGTATACAGTGAAACCGGTATACAGTGGAAGCGGTATACAGTGGAAGCGGTATACAGTGGAACCTGTATACAGTGAAACCGGTATACAGTGGAAGCGGTATACAGTGAAACCGGTATACAGTGGAACCGGTATACAGTGGAACCGGTATACAGTGGAACCGGAAATCAGTGGAACCGGTATACAGTGGAACCGGTATACAGTGGAACCAGTATACAGTGGAACAAAGCTACAGTGAAGACCATGAATAACAAACAATGTACAGTTTAGGTTTGTTTTGATTTATTGGGAAATTGTTAATTTTTGCAGGGATTTTCATTTTTCACAAGTTTCATTTTTTTAAGAATTAATTTCACTTGATCATTACATTATAGGTAAAGATGAAGTGGTCTGTTTACAGGAGATTCCATTTTCAAGGAGTTTTTGTGTGGATTTAAACGTTAATGAAAATGACTCAGATTCTTCCAACATTTGTAAAACTTTGTAAATCTTGATCATTAGTAGTTTATATTTTTGGGAAAACAGCAAAAATCTTGAATACTTGGAAGTTGGTCACAATTACCCTACTGATGTTTTTTACACATTTTTTTCCCGGCTTTTTTATGCATACAAGAATTTTAACAACTACAGCTTTTCCATGTTCATTAGAAGCAAGAAAACTAGAATATCAGTGTTTGCCATCTGAAAATCTTACATCCTAACTGATATGTTGACTGATAAGACATTTTTTTTGTCAGGTTAAAAAATGTTGACACCTAGCTAACACATAAAAAAAGACTAAAATTTATGTTGTTTAGAAAATACAGTTAAACATCATTTAATGTCATTTATACTACTCAAGAGGGTTCAGTAAATGTATTTGAATGTAGAAGAAACACAGGAAAGTCGAGGATGGAATTAAGGGTCAATGTCTTACTTTCTTCTAAACTATTACAAATTACTTCCATCTTGTAATAAATAAAGACTTATACAAGGCGTAATATTCCCGTGTGTTTCAAATATATACTAAATATTTGTTACAGTCAGTTCAGAGTTTCGTGAACCAATCCATTATAGTGGTAAATACAGAACAAGGCAATGAAATAACTTCACCCAGGACACAAATGTCAGGACTCTGGGCAATTTTCATTTATATGTTTCCGTATTTTTCCATAATACCAAAATCATCTTAATGCTTGTTTGAGTTTTTCCCTATGTATGAATCCATTTAATATTCAAAAGATTATCTAGTAATTGGTAGAACCGAAAACAAAACTTTTCACTTTCAGGAGCCAATGTTGCAAAAGACCAAATTAAGACTATAATACTTGTAGAGCAGTTGATGAAATGGTCCAAAGACGATCTCTTCTTCTAGTTATAGACAACATCAACCATTTATATAATGTACAAACACTTACCACTGTCAGAGATGAAGATAGTCAGCAGTAGCTGCACTGACACCACCGTCAGCATCCTCTTGAGAAGCCTAGGGGCCCCTGAAAGTATAAGATGAGAATTCCATGAACAGAAGTTGCTTATGAGGAACCAAACATGAACTATAAAAGGAGCAGTGTTAATTGTGCATCCACATAATGGCAAGTATTTGGAGTATTTGTTTAAGCTGCCTCTTTTATAAGTGTGTGTATATTCCCCCAGCCTATTTGGGATCATCAGATAAAATGCTATAAAGAGATTCTTGTAATATTTATTTATATGTTTCATAAAAAGAATCTGTTTTGACTGTGTGTAACTAGTATGTATTTTGCCACTAAAACAGCAAAGCGGAGCATTAGAACTGTAATAAGAATGTTCTTTGTGGCAAAAAACGGAGAGTTGTAACTGTTTTCAATTATTTATTTCATGTGCCAATGCTACACAACGTTGAGTCCATAAAATGTTATTTCAAACCGCGACGGAATAATCAGTTACAGAGATTTGCAAGCTTCAGTGAAACCATAACGTCCCTTTTTCCACATATTATAAACATGTTTCTAAAAGTGCAAATATAATGATGTGTACTTTTATCATATGCACGTACACATCCTATAACAACTGTAACCAGACAAGATAACATTCTAAAAAAACTTTGTTTATGTTTTTGTATTGAAAAGTGAAAAAGGAGCATCAAATTCAAATCGCACATACGTTTTTCCGACACTTTTTCGTCTTTACTGTTTTTGTCTTACTTTTTTTATCTATTCCTCCAAAACCTTGCATGAGAAAATAGATGTGCGATAATTCAGTACAGGTGTTTAGAATTTTCCATATCTAGAAAACAAGCCTATTATCTATACGGCAGTCGCTTAACTCCGTAACTCTGATACTAGGCTTTCCTCTGCAGACGGCAATAGAAATAATTCCCGCAAAATTAATGTTTTATTATCGTCTTACATAACTCAGGGGGTGTGTGGGAAACAAAGACTCGAGCAGAGAATCCACATTCTTTTGAAGCCAAGAGTTCATGTGTTTTTTCCGGAATTTTTGTTTTAATTTTGAGAATTATTTCTATTATTTGTACAATGTCATGACTGTTACAATGCCTACGAGGGGTGAGAGCAGAAGAGATCTAAGTGCTACTGAATAAACAACAGATAGAACACTTTTGCATTCACCCCTTTATACATTCATGCAGTTAACCTAAATATGAAAACAAAGAGCATAGCTTGGGTTAAGCTGTTTGAATACATGTTTTCTATATTTACCTTGAACTTGATTTCCCTACCTATACCAGTATACACAAATCACATAAGGTATTTTATCAACTCTCAAGAGATCTGTTGTTAGATGAAACATGAAGTAGATTTGATGGCAACTGATTACTGTTTCCTACAGAGAAAATGGCCATACTGGTACTTAAGGATCAAACTCTGATTTACAAGGTTGAACCACTAGTCTGTACCACTGTATACATTTCAGAACAGCTACTGACATTTACATCTAGCCTCGTGTTTAAAGAGTTTCTTGTGCATTATGTTATACTTTATATCTACATTGTTTTAAGAGTTGCATATTTTCACTGACTTTTATAGTTCAAACAAAGACAAAACGCAATGAATGTTCCAGTAAATGAGTTAATTGCATCATAATTCTTGAAGAGTTTAGCAATATTTATTGACTTTTATCGTTTCAACAAAGGAAAATAAGATAAAAAAATCTGCAGTAAAAATGGAGACAACATCTCCTAATTTCTTTTGTTTTGTTATTTTATTGAAGCGCAGAAAACCAAAGTAACATATCAGCTCTTTCTGTGTGCATCACTGTGTGCCAAGCTGAGTTATCAACAATAATGTATCCATAACTTTATAAATGAGCACTTACAGCATTGTCGCGCCAACTCTAGAATTCCTACTCATTCTTCAATCAATATAAAAAAAGTACTTTTAACGACGTCTCTATCAGCAACAACATCAGCCGCCGAGTTGAGTAACATAATAAAAACAACCATCATTATCATCTAGTCATTCAGCCCTGCAAGTTTTATGATGTTTTATGACCCCTATAATTTCCAAATATGGTCATCGTGCAAATGCATACCGCCATAATTAAATGCTTAAAAAATCTGGAAGAGTCTCATTTTCTACAGCTGTCATGCAAGAGAAAAGTTTGCAACACTATATGGAGACAATGTCTAGAATGTTTCAAGGCCATCAACTAGTGAATAACAAGATAATGTTTATTTAAATGTTAAATCAATTTCCATTTTCCAACTTTATAACTAATAATTTTAAAATTCTATGAATGCTTAAAACATTACTGTGTAATTTTGAATAACTTTGCTGAAATAATAATGAGTATGTTCAAGATCCCAATATAAAGAAGGTTAAACACATTGTTTGCGCACCCATCTTTATTTGTTTTAATAAGCTTTTTTAAATACACTATAATTATAATATACTAAATACTTCAATTGCTCATTTTTCGTTGTCTCACTTTTCATTCTTCTCAACAAACAGTCTTAAACTAAATTTCTTTTCTTATATTATAACTTATATCCATTCTGTTTCATCAATGATGTATCGACTCTTTCTAATCATATTTTCATAATCTTCTCCATTTTAACAGCAATTGTATTTTGGTACGTGTTTACCATACAAATACTTGTAGATCTGAGGAGGTTTAAACTTTATTTGCAATATATGAAGTTCCCATATATATACAAAATCCAACCTACATCAATACATATAACATTCTCACAGCACACCGACATTCTTCAACTAAAATAAACAAGGCCACCAAATGATCAAACTTAATTACGGTAGGTCTTTCTTTTTACCCTTCTTTCAGTGAAACCAAATTTGCATTAATTCTCTTTGAAAACTGATCTTCAAAGAGTAGCAGATATTTGGCATGCAGTTTTCGTGGCTATGTTTTTTGGGGGTTGATTGTTTTTTGTTTGTACTTTATTCAAATTACCACAAATAAGAACAGGGAGACTAAATATGCCTTTTTTCCCCTCCCATTTATGCATAAGATAAATTACCGGATCTTATTATGTAAATGAGGGTTATTTGTAAGATTATTTTTTTTCTCTTGCAACTTAATAATTGAAAAACTTAACGCACCATTCCATCATCTTGTAATATGTCAAGCAACTATTGCATTTTCTGCTTCCTTAGAAGTCATACTAAGATAATTTTCCATTATTCTATTCAGTGGCGTCCAGTTGCAATATAGCCAGCAGTTTATTATCTGACACTGATAATTAAAACAATGAAAAATGGAAATATTCAAAGTGGGCTGATCAAATTTATAGATGACCCACATTTATGTGCTTTTTTATCCACTTATTAATAGATTCCTGCGTAAACATAGCAGATTCACAAAACAACACCACAGTAATGTTAACACAGAAACTAGCTCGCACACACTAAAAAGATGAAAATAAGTCACATATAAAACTTGTTCAATGTAGCTTGTTAAAAGTACATCAATGTATAGTTAGTGCAGAGTACTCTCCATGTTTCCAAGGTTCTTTGTCCAGACAGGACCCTCATAAAAGACTATCATGTCTCGTTTATTCCTTCTCAATTATTGATTAAGCACTTTCATTAACAAGCAATGTGTGTTTGACATGCAAAAAGTGTTGTATCAAGCCATCTACTCATCGCATCACGTCTGCCATGGTTACCAGCCAGTAGTACTCACATGTTCACATGAACTTACAAACCTCCTGTAGAAATATTATAGGATCTTATATAAACAGTGACATTCAACTAGTCTTAATTCACTGAGTCTGTCTGAATAGCTATATAAGACTGACTACTTTTTATATTTGCTGCTTGGAAGTGAAAATGAAGAGTGTTTTATTCAAAAGAGGGATTGATCTATTTATCATTGGACAATACTCCACGCTGCACTTTAAATCTATGACAAAAAGGATGAATTCTAATACAAGTGGGCCACAAGTAGAAGCTGACAGTTTTCTAGTGGTTGTTTTCACTTAACTGCAAAGAGTTAACTTCAAAGTGCAGTTGTTTTTTGCCTCATGAATAAACAAAAGCACAAAATCTGCTAATCACCTGTGAGTTTTGAATTTATTAACCAACAAATTTATGCGCTCATTTTTTTGCTTTTCTCTTCTTCTGAAAAAAATTCATTCTATTAAAGGAAGCATTTGAAAACATCAAGGACACATTTGAAGACATGGACAAATCAGCAAATCTTTTGAAAACTTAATCAAAGTTTTACCTTACCATGTGTGTTGCTTTTTCTGAATTAGTTGTTATTTTAATGCACTTTTTTATTTGATATATCTTTAGAAATAATTGAATACTTTCTCCTTGTATATGTCATGGTTCCACTAACATTACATAAACCACCACAAAACAAACCCTGTGACATAGAACATAGTTTCGATGCAGTAAATGTCAATAAAAATTGCCGGTTAATTAGCATATGCATGAGTCACAGAGCATGTGGCCGGCGATTTTGCTATTTTACTGAGCCAGTGAATTTTACGGCAGCTAGCTCATCATATTCCTATTTCAAGCACTACTTGTCCGACATGTTTCCTCTTATTTGCATAATAACAATCCTATACAAAATATTTAACCTTTCAAAATGGTCTACTTCATGATGAATATAACATTGCATGGGAAAGTGAAACTGCATAAACATGGACAAAAAAGGCAAGAAATTATTGTCGTTTTCCCATACTGTGTTGCAACTGAAAATTGAGGATTGAAAATATTGTTAGCAAAGTTTCCATTTATCGATGAACCCTTTAAACAGATGTTGAAATAAGAAGCTTATTTCAATGTCATACTATCTGTTGAATTTTGTGTGGTAAATCTTGAACAAATGAATGGAACACCTTAATGAGACTTATCTTAAAGATACAATCATGTTTGTATGTTATGTTATTGTTAAAAATAGAAAAAAAGCTGTCACTGCATATTCTTAAAAGGAAAATCAAACATTCTACATAGTTTTTACCAAAATGCAAGGGTTTCTCTTCTAAATGAAGAAACTGCAAATTTTAGTTTGAATGCAAATAGAAACTACAGCATATGTCACTGGTCCAATTATGATCAAATTAAATTCACATTATTCTTTCAATTTCATACCACCTATTTGACAGTCCATTTATAATCTTATTCCTTAAACACATATCCATCACGCTGTTTGTTATATATGAAAGTTTAGTTGTAACTTTAACAGTTATTGCAATATCAAAGACATACCTCGCCCCACATAAATAAACTTGTAGACAACATTTCTAACCTTTGAACCAGAAAAACTTTAACAGCTTTATCATCTTATTACCAGTTAGATCAGTTTTATATTAGATCCTCCATATGTAAATCATGTGGCCACCAAAGTCGCCTAGCATAATTTTTCATTCAACTCTCTGCTTCAAACTGATTTGCATGCCATGTAAACTAAATACCTTGAAAGCAAAAATGGACATTCAAGGTACCACACTGTTTTTCGAAAATCCCTAAATCCCTTTTTACTATTCTAATCTTATACAATGAATTGACCAACATGTCTATAATGTATATCTGTTTACTTAATAATCGTATGATAAATTATGCTGACCAAGCAGGTTTGCGTGAGGTCCATTACAAACTGTTATTAGGCTTACGGCATGAATAACTGTTTAAGCTACCCTGGTATACTCACGCTTGATACATATAATTATTTGACCATGACTAAAAGCTGACAAAATTGTGATTTATACTTAAGATCTAATACTCAATCAGTTCAATCTATTTGACCACACATGCATTTTGGAGAGGTGGGGGAATGATCGCAAACCTTATGTTATTGTATTAAATAAAATAGCAAGCAGTCAAAAGAGTCGTTCAATCATCCATCAACTTGGTTACTGTTTGGTCAACACACACAATTTAAATCGTTACTGTTTCTTTGCTTCTAAGGTCTTTCAAAAATGATCATTTTTCCCAATTAAGATATAAGTAAGTAAGTAAGTAAATAAATGGTTTATTATCGTGATATATTCTCAGTGATTTGTATGATTTAGATATTAATAAGTCATTCATAACAAACAAGAACCAGTTTGGGTCACTAATCTGTCCGGAAAAGTGATACAGAACAACGTAATGGCAAAACAGAACATCATCATCCGACTATAAGAGCTGTTTGTGTACTTGTATATAGAGGGCTTTATGTGAGAGGGATCCATAAGTACTATTGAATAAAGAAGCAGATAGAACTCTTTCACATTCACTCCTTGATGTGATAAGTTTGATAATACTGAACTGCCTTTCTTCTTGTGTTGTCTTTCTCACTTAGTCCCTTCCCCTACCCATATATATGCACATGTGTTTGATTAAGTTCTTTCATTGAGTCCACAAACATCTGTAACTCTTTGACTTGACATTCACATGGCATCAATACAAGACACAATCTATATCACATAACTATTTTCTAAAGGCCAGAAAGGACCCTTTGTAAAGTTCATATCAATAGTTTGAATATGCACTATATACAGAGAAGCAGAGAGATCATAGAGTAGACTTCTAGTATATGCTTTGTACATTTCATGGTGCAGTTAATGTTAACCTATACAATCATTGTAAGTCATTATAGCATGGCAACCTGGTTTTTATTGCCCTTTGGTTTAAATGGGATATTGATTTTATTATTGTTATTCACTCACACATCAGCTGCAAAATGTATGTCAAGAATACTTCATCCGAGACACAAACGTGATATCCGAACAACATTTGAATATCGGAAAAAAGCAATCACGTTAAAACTCCGCTAAAACTCCGTACAAAAGTTAAACAGCTCAGCATACTAATCAAACAGCTGGTATATATTTCAGGTTGTGTCATGATAGAGTTTAGATAGGTTTTCTTTCATAACAAACAGATTAAAGAAGTACCAATTTTGACTAATGGACAGTAAAATTACATCTAAATACTTTTGAACAGCAATTAGTCACATATAAGCTTGTTGTCAAAAGGAGATCACTTATGAAAAAACTTGTTATAAATTTGTTATGCATTGTATCACTACTACGTCTGCTTTTTCCCATTAGAATACACGTTTAATTACCCATTTTTTTCCTATTGATTTTTTCTTTAATCAACTATGCACCATCGTCGACATCGTGTGAGCTTGACATACATCACTGACACCATGTCGTCCTCTTTACGTGTTTAATGTGCCATGGTTAAAATTGTATGACTCATTGGCTCAACACTAAAAATGCATAAATTTACATAACTGCTTTCCCTTGTATGACATTTTGAACTGGTTAAAAAAGGGATAACAGCAGGTTTGTTGTGCCTATTTCAAGTGTATTTCAGGCGTTTTCAGTGTAGAATTGATTCCATACTTTTTTGGCACACACTTAACTGTTGTAAAAACCACACACATTGACTATGTCTTGCTCTTAATTGTTATGCTTTTGTCCTATTACATACTTGTTTCTCATTCCTGGAAAAACAGTTAATTTATAATCCATCACACTGAGTTACAGACATTTTCTATCAAAGTATCCTTAGTATATTTCAGATTATTTTAATCATATAATAATTTACACTTTGTTTGGCGATTCTGTAAAATGCTCAACTTTATTTTGTGAAGAGTGAACACTTTTTAATCCATCGTTTCATTTCTGAAATACTGTATAGCATAGACTGTGTATAATGTGCTTTACTATGTAGTAAATACAAAACTGCTATTGACAATCTGGAAACCCTATCTTACAACACAAAATGGCACAGACTAACATTACTCTAGTATTAAGACGAAAACAAAATAAATGCAACTTTGTGCACGTAAGAAACAGCTTTATAAATAGAGACATTATGTTAAACCTGAAGCGGTCTCGCAACAATTTGTAAACTGTCAGACAAAGGCCCTAATACTTTAGTTTCTGATGAAATTAACAATGCTTTACAGAATCTGTTCTCAAACAAAGCAAAAACAACAACAATGGCAGCGAGCCTGCAGATTGCATAACATCCTCTGTAGTCATTCATCAATGTCACAAAAATATGTCAGACCCCTGCAAGACCCTGTATACTATTAATTCACTGGTAATTTCTTGAGGACTCTAAATTTATGTTTGATTTTGGTTGTTTTGTTGATGTGATGTACTCTTTTTGTCACATTCAGTTAGTAAGGAATACTGAAGAACTGATGTGAATGATTTCAAAGGTCGGGAAAATGTCTACATATTAATCCTGGTCATATTGGCGATATTTAACAAGGAGGCTCATTTCACAGATAAGTCAATCTTCCATTTATAAGGCCCTCAATTTATTTTAGTCTGATTGTGAAATCACGCTTGAATCCGTAAAGGTAAAGATTCTTGCTGAAGGAAACAATGGGAGCCTTTGATGGGGCTCGAACCCATGACGTCCACATTATGAGTAAGACGTGCAACCCACTGTGCCACACTGCCCCTTATCCAAACTTATAGATGTGGTAAAAATAGACAGTTTTACAGACTTTATAAGTACCACTCATACTTGATAGTGTGAATTAGGACGAGTATTATTTTCGTGCTTTATACTTGATAGTGTGAATTAGGACGAGTATTATTTTCGTGCTTTATACTTGATAGTGTGAATTAGGACGAGTATTATTTTCGTGCTTTATACTTGATAGTGTGAATTAGGACAAGTATTATTTTCGTGCCCTGGAAACCATGTCTGATTGTGATTTATTGTAAATCTAACAACTCTCAAGAAACAAGTATTTCACATGTACAGTCATTCCAATGTCATCATGCTCATGCCTTTGTAACCCATTTTTCTTAGCTTGTTGTTTTAAGGGTTTCAGTTTTCAGTCGCAACACATTTTCTTTTCTCAGGACAGAACTGTCAACGTTTCAGAAGTGGAAACGTATGTCGAGAAGGTTGCTTGTTTGTTTTATTTCAAGTGAAAAACCCACCCAAAGCAATTACTTGTATTCAAAACTTGTCAACACACGACAAGTTAATTTATAACATATGAACTTTGTTCGCCTTTAATGTTTATTAGTAAAGCAAATTACTTGCAAATGAAAAGTTAATATCTACAAATCTTTTAACAAATTAACGATTATGGACACATTTAAGATATATATGCTTGCAGCTATGCATTTGAGAACATTTTCTCCATTTTTAACACGTAACGTGAGGAGCAATGTTTGACACAGCGCGCTAATAGCTTCATTAATTTCACATAAAACTACAAATATCACACATAGTTTAAATATATGAATGTTCCATGTGATTAACATTCAATAGCTAGGTTATCAAACCAGGAAACTTGAGTGTAAAATGTTGCCATGGATAATAATGGTTTATTTAATAGCAATTACATGTTTGTATTAATTTGGCGATGTGTATTGTATACAAATATTGAATACTTTTTATATATTTTATATTAACTGTCAGTTTCTATCATCAATGTGTTAATATCAAAAACATATTTCAGAGTGTTAAAACAGTTTCATTTTGTTGACTTGTGTGGATAATTTCCGTAACCCAATATCACTGTCTACATGCGAGATATAACAAAACACATAAATTCATCTCCAAAGCAACATAAAACACAACCATGAATGGAGTCATTCGTGTACCCCCTTTCATTTCTATGCACTTTTACATGCGTGCTGTTTAAAGATGGTTTTGTGGAAATAAAATACTACTTAACCTCACCATTAAACAGATTAACTTTCCTTTACTTCAAAACCTTCTAAGCTTTTCACTTTAATGGATACATCTGAGCGACTGATATTAAACCCGGCCACCAAACAACAGACTGCTTTCATTTCTACTGTTGCAAGGTGTACAATGTTTCTGTGTAATTTGATCATCAGACTGTAATGTGCTCTTCATTTAAATCCCAATTACCCCCCCCCCCCCCCCCAGCCTGATGGTTCCTTTCTTGATTACTTGCCCTTAATTGGAGTCTACAGACCCTAATTTGAAAAACAATTGTCATGACTAAATATTGATAGTTCAGTTCAACATCAGTACCTAAAATTACCTAGGCTTTAAATTAGGTATCATTTCATAATAAGGTGATCATTCATCTTTATTCACTCTGAACACCTCTCGGCTACATATTAGAGCATTAAAACCCTGTTTTGTAGTGTTACTTTCAACGGAAATCAACCGCTAAGCTTTTAAGAAACGCGAAATTTACGATAACATCTGTCCTGGAAAGCTTTCTATCTAGGGACGTGTTAAGTAAATTGTGTGCATTTTTTGTTTAACACCTTGTTGAGAGTATAATCCTATTAGGTGGTTTGAAAGTCATGTTTGAGTGAGTTTTTAACCAATTAAGCGAGTAAAAAAACAGCATTGAAGTTTGAAATATGGAAAGCAAAAAACGGTCCGCTTGTTTTATTATTTTCAGTTTTTTTATATCACCAAAACAGAGCTTGTTATGGGAAATTACAGCATAAATAGCGTAGAAATAATTTAAAAGTCGATATTAGCTTCACAGCAACAAGGATGCAAAAAGGCTGAGTGCAATTATAACTTCAGTAATCAATTGAAAGGAAACAAAAGCATTGATGAGCATTACAATTATATCATTTTCATTGAGCCAGGAAGAGTTTACACAGTTTGCTTTATTCGTTGTACTGGTTTAATAAAGTGGAATCTTCTAGGAATTAGTTTATACTAATTTATTTTAGTTCGATTGTGAAACAAGCAATGCTTGCTTATGTAAATCACGCTCGAATCCGT
>ENA-OREC01001366-OREC01001366.1-marine-metagenome-genome-assembly--contig:-NODE-1366-length-12227-cov-12.322058_pt1 | contig 12227 bp, 7 predicted proteins | sample MGYA00248626_ERZ508543 | MGnify/ENA primary metagenome ERZ508543 (study PRJEB26211, sample SAMN05518279) | marine metagenome | isolation source: Puget Sound, Washington, USA | host: Bankia setacea... | reverse complement strand
TGTAGGTGTTATGCATGTCATGAGGAATAGTACGTGGGCCTTTAAAAGATGACCAGAATAAATGACATGCCCACCACCAGGTTGTGACTTAAGCACGTGGTTGGTCTTGTACATGTACTGACGTAGAACAATTGTGCACAGAATGTCACACATCTGGTACTAGTATATTAACATACACGTGTAGTGAATAAGGCTCGACATACACTGCAATACACCAACTTGGAATAATTAGGGATATAACACAACTTTGCATTTATGTTCGTAGATGTTAGTAATCTGGTAACACTTAACGGTAGATGTGTACTATTTGAATGGTATACACATGTAGTACTAAATGTATTCGTGTGTCATACTCAGTGTTTAGATATGTATATAAATCATACTCAGTCAATGGACTATTCGTTCAAGCCAATCATCATATGGGCACTAGGTCACGTGTTTATGTAAGAGTTTACTAATATAACCAATAGAAAGCCGAGTAAAATGTTTGCATTGATTTGACATTTAATTACATTTCATTTCACATATTACTCACCTACATAAAGTACAAAACTATGATTTTAACTGTCATTGCCAGGGGGCGCTTTGAAACGGCCATTTTAAAAGCGACCGGTCGGCGCAACCGATGTGGCGGAAGAAGAATTCAATTAATCGATTAAACCAGTGAAATTGCAGAAACGACAATAAAAACAAACTCGTCAGCCTATATTTGGGATCAGTTTGTGACTAAGTAGTAATAAATATAATAATTTCCGTGAATTAAGATGAATAATAAGTGATTACGGTATCTGTATATAATGACAAGAAGGACATGTTGTTCAAACAGTAGCAGTGTAGTGAACAGTTGACAGCTTGGATTCTTTAATCTGGAATGCAAGTGTAAATAATTGAAACAGGTAATTATTTATAATATCATTCAATCATCAGCAGCAGCAGCATTGTCGCAGTCGTAATCATCGTCAATAACTTAAACAATAACTTAAACATGTGTTTTGCTACATTCAATACATATATATATATATATATATATATATATATATATATATATATATATATATATATATGAGTTGAGTTGAAATTATCATAATTATTAAAAACACACAATGTAGTATCATGAATGATATTTCAAAAGTAATATAATCTCGAAAATACAGTACTATGATGTACAATAAATGTGTGTTATTTACTTGAGAAAATGTAGTTTGAGAAAGCGTTCTGGATCATAAGCGGTCATGTTGATAATAGAAAGTTTTAAATGAAATGAAATCGTTTTTGTTAATTTCAGAATGTTGAGACATCATAATTGGAAGGTTGTGTTGATGTACGTAGTGTTGCAGTTCGTCTGTGCACCGTGTACGCTAGCACAGTCCGGATTCGTTGGTAACACAGCCTCCTCACAGCAGTTCCAATCAGGTAATTAAACCACCATATTGTAGTCTGTTGAGAAGGTACACATATATCATTGATAGGAGGTTCACTAATGTATATGTTTATGACAAAGTTCGTGAATCTTCATAGACGATCAATTATAATGAAAGACACATTAAATTGACCATGTTTATATCAGGCAAGACACTAAATTTACCCTGGTTGTTTGCTCTACGATAAATTCTTATAAAAACATAGAATGTACATAACACATGCGTTTTTTGATATCATAATAGTTAAGTTCTTCGTTAAAATGTACTTCATGTACTTGTATTATAATCTGAATCACAGTTCGTAGAACGAGCTGCGTCTTGGTAAGATTCCCGTTACATGTAGCGCCGATGTCTTAAAATAATAAATCAACAATTGTACTATTAATTTCAGATTAATCAACATGTAAAAAACGGAATTATATCGCATTAGTATGGTCTATTTCAGTTCCATCGTCATCAGCAGCATTTACCAACAGCCTCGCCTTCCCAGAGAGCAACAGCTTTATTCAGCCAAATTCTTTCGCCAGCAACACCATATTGCCTACCGGTAACGCGTTTCAGCAAAGTGCCGCCTTCGTCCAGCCAAATACCTTCGCCAGCAACACCATATTGCCTACCGGTAACGCGTTTCAGCAAAGTGCCGCCTTTTACCCGCCTGGGAACCAGCATGCCGCCAAAGGTTACTACCCAATGCAACCAATGGCCGGTTTTGGGACACCAGTAAATGGCCAATACTGGACCGGTCATCCTGCACCCTATTTCAACCAGCAACAATACCAAATGCCATATGGGTCTCAGGGTCAATACTGGGGTGGCCAATACATGCAACCATATTACGGGTACGACCAATACGGGTACGGTTACAATCACCCACAGATGGGCTACAATAACTACAACGGTCAATACCCACACTTTGATGCGAACTATTGGAGCGGCAACCTTTATCAACACAATCCTATGAATATACACCAAACACCATACCATTATCAGCAAGCTATGTATTACCCCGGCCACCACGGTATGTACCAACCAATGTACGGATACCATCCCGGACTACCCTATCACAGGAAACCGTTTGGTAGGGGGTTCCTCGGTGGTACTGGTGGGGATGTTGCTAAGGGACTTCTAGGGGCCGTGCTTGTAGGTGTTATTGCCGGCAAAGTGGTCAAAGGAAAGTAGATTGTGATACATGTTTGAATATAGTAATTTAAATAGTTCATGAAAATGTTGTATGACTGGTTCTTGTCGTGGTGTTAAATGAGAGACCCAACACTTATGTGTGTGAGTTTTAATATTAAGAGTATATTTACATGTATATATTTGTTTGTAGTTATAGAAATTGATATAGAAATTTAAAAAAAATGCAAATGCTTGTTAAAATAAATAACTTAAAACAAATATCCTCGTTGCGCGTGTTGCTGTTGTTTTCTTAGGCAGCATGACAAGAGTTCATGTAATTCAGCTAACTGCTCCTCACACTGGGAGCGGGTATACATAGGATATACATGTAGGCTGTACTATCGTTAAAGGGCTACATATTAAACATTACTTCACTAAAAGATACTTATCAAAACAGTATCAACAAGGCTAATCGTTATATACCAGTGTACATATTACAGAACTATTGTGACAGGATTGGCCCAGGTGGATTAGGAATCAAAACATTGACCTTAAGGATAACATAACAAGAGCAGAACAGAACATACGTTTATATAACGGCTTGTACATAGTTCACAATTTACCTGACAAACATAAATCTGAAAATATTAAACAATAAACGTTATAAAGGATATACTAGGGCTGTCTCACTAAATCGTAGACTTTGTTTATGAAAGATGTATACGACGTCACATTATAAAAATACTTTGCATCCAATTCAATAAAGATATAACCAATACAAACATGAAGAAAAAACTGAAACGGTCTTGTTTTATTTAGTGATGATATACTATTTTATATACAAGTACACATGGCCGGCGCAATCGTACATTCATTTATAGTTATTATTAAGTACATGAGCAGGTATATCCTGTACGTGTAACATAACATGATCATTGTTCAGTGTTGTTGAAATGTTTGTATAGAGAGAGAGAACTTAAGCAAAAATAAAATAACATAAAATCAAGCTTTCGGACATACAGTAAAGCTGAGATACAACGGCCATAATGGTACACATCAGTTCAGTAGTTGCCAATACACAAGTTGTTCTGTAGTCACATCCCAGTATAGTAACACTTCGTTGGTATCCCATCAGCCGCGTGCTATAATTCAACTGAAAGGAACAAAAATGACGTTGATATGCAAGTATAATTCATACTTTTCCATTCACCATCATCTCCAGTGAGTGTATCTCTCCACAAGGTGTAAAGTCGCAATTTGATAATAAAAAAAAACATTATATACATACGCAGCAGGCAGTTCCACTGTTAATAATTTCTAATAAAAATGATAAAACAACATCTCATCGTTACTAATGATTAATATATTGGCTGACTAGAGTTAATTGGAAAGCATCCAGGCTGGTCTTGTCAACAACGACTTGTGGCAATGTGTTCCAAAACCGATGGTTGTGGGAAAGAAACTATATTGGAAGATGGAGGTGCGAGCTCGGATTTGGCTGAAGCTTTGATTGTGACCTCTGGTGGACTAAGCATTTATGAATGGAGGATCTCGTGAAATATCAACAAGGTTGTGATCATGGTTGTTCTGTGGCTACAATAATGAGCGATCAGGGAGTTTGATCTTTTGTTTTCAATCCCTGTCTCGAGTATGTCAAATTAAAAAATCGTCAAAAGACTCGTTGACGACCATTTAGGTGGACTATGTTGTTCTGGAGTTGTTGCACCTCTTGTTAGGGTGTAGTCATGTTTAACGTATAGTGCAGCTCGACGTTGGGCCATTTCTAGTTGGTTGATGTGACACTCAGAATGAGGAGACCAGACAGATGAGGCGTAATCGACAGACGGTCGTACGCCTTGAAAGCATAAGACATGGCGCTTAGAGTCTAGATCGTATGTTTCGCCTGATGTACAAAACATAATGAAATTTGCTGTGTTGGTGGTGTTTTCACTGTGTTTATTCCAAGAGAGGTCCGAAAAAAATTAATGTCCACGAATCATCTTTGTTTGCAGATTGAAATATTAAAAAGGCATGCTATATTTATATAAAAATGCCGGATTAACATACCTAAACACGCTGGCTCTCAAGAGAGAATCGTAATATCGACAACATCTAGCACGGACAAGAACAGCTATTCAGACGTAGCTGTGTAAACGCTGATATAAGAAGGAAACATTCTCACTCCTGTTAGATCATTTATTTACATATGTTATCATTTTATTTGAATAGTTTGTAATTTCTAGTAACGTTAGTTTTGTAATGTGCGTTATTGTTACGCTGTTGCGTTTGTTTAAAAAAAAAAGATGTGTACATACACTTAAACGAATTTTTAATTGGCCACTATATAAAATATGCTATTGTCCGACAAATTTAATCAATGCATCGAAAGTTCGGTTACTTTGTATTGTACACACCAATCTATCGATTAACGAAAAGAAAAAACCCCGTTTCCATCTACAAAACAGCCCATGCGTAACGGTATGTCGAAACTAGGTTATGTGCTCGGGCTCCTCGTGCACGGCAAGGTAGTTATCGAATTTGGTAGGAAAGTATTCCTCGTTGATTGTCTATTATGAAAAAAACACAATAAATATGCCGAAAATCAACATAAGAGAACGCGCTCAATCGTTTTCATACACACGAAATCTCCAAGTATAACCATTCAAGGAAACGTAACTGCGATGAGGTATCTAAATGACGTCATTCGGTCGGTTCTTCTTCTTCATATCCGTACCAATCTCGGTATGATGTTGGCACGGAATTATGCATCATGTCAAACGGCTAGAAGCACACTAGCAATGCTTGTAGCAAACAACATGCAAAAACTCAAATGGCCTGCAAACACTGGATTTAAATCCTATTAACCACTTGTTGGACCTATTGAAACGCAATGTTCGTGCACAGCCCCTGTATCTAAATCTCAGGAAGCTCATGCGTGTATAATTCATCAGATGTGTGCGGCCATTCCACAATAGTATATTTATAGACACATTTTATCAATGAGTACACGGTCTCTTGCTGAAGATGCGATATCAGGTGTAAGTACAAAGTATTGAAAAGAAATTAAATACGACATGATTTGATATTGCAGTTTTTGTTTTAAGGGTGTCCATGTTAACCCTTTAATTTAAGTTTGTTGCCGTGATCATATTTCAATGTTTTGTATGTTAGGAACAATGATATTAAACTTATATTTGGTTATACTTTTCCTAAAACATAACAAAAAACTAGGTGGCCAATTAGAACTTCGTTTAAGTGTATACATACATTAAACACAATAATGATAATCGTCTGACATTGAATTATGTTACCCTCTGTATATACAGTTAGGAAAGCAGAACAACCCAAACCAATTTAATGCTGTGTGCGAAGTGTATGTTCGTGTGTCTACACACATATTCGTCTGTATTAGGAATATGTTAAAACGCGTTGTCTTAAGTTGATTTAACAGAAACAAACTGATAGGTGGGCATGTACGTGTAAAGTTACAAACTATAATATGTCAGTAATTAAAGGCCCTATAGTGTTGGCCAACACACCGCCTTTAACCAGCAGGTACACATGTTTATACTACAACACCCGAAGTTGATCTCCATGTAAAGTATGCGTAATCAAATACAAGTCAACTTGGCTGCGAACAGTAAGCGGCTTGTGCAACATTGAGTACGAGACAAAACAAGATGGCAGCCTCCTTGACCCGTTCTAAGATACGAGTAATTTTCAGAAGATATGCTTGTTTAAAGAATTGTCGATCGTTTTCAAAATATACAGCTCTTAGACATGAGGCAAATAGTTCACAAAAGACTACACATTTCGGGTTCGAGACAGTTTCAGAAGAGGAAAAAGAAGGAAAAGGTATTGTAGTAGCTATTCGGATACACTTTTTCGGACATGTTATGCAATCATTAGTAAGTTACTAACGGCACTACCATACCATATACACCATTGGTGCGTTTAAAAAAATGTTTTCCTATTTTAAAAGTGATAAATAAAATTGATATTACCTTGCTTACAGTTCAGAATATATTTAAATGTTTACTTAAGTTTTCAAACCCTTTCAAAGGACATGATGAAATACTCAATAATGATTTTGGTAAAAGCTGGACATTGTCCAGACTTCCCGAAAGCCGACGGACATGATCTGCAAATCTGATATGGTCAATTTGGAGATTGTTCAACAACTCAAATCTATTTAGAGAAACTTTGATACAATCGTTGTAACTGTCAATTAAACACTATAGTGTCATCAAGGGCATGGTAACTTATCACTCTTCTAGCTAACAAATTAAAGTTGAATCTATGGTCAGGTGATCAATATCTACAAGAATTACCAGTCACAATGTCAACACATAGGACCAACTTTACAATGGCAAAAGAGGGGCAACTGTTTCTTTGTTTTGTTTAGAAAAGTTGAAAAGAACCTAGGAACAAATTAGGCGAGTTTCACAATTCGTAGCATGCTAATATTACGGAGGTTTCAGAATGAGGCGGCTGATGTATTGACCAAACCACGCACTATAGAAAATGGACTTGAAAACCCCCCAGCTGCACTTTCGAAATTTAGTTTTGAGGAACTTAGATTGTTATATGTTAATGAAATTAACCTGTATTAAAGAAGAAAGAAATACCTGTCATCAGGGTGTGTTCATATAATTCTAAATAAATATGTATGAAGTAGAAAAATAACTTAAAGAGTGACATACGTGGTGTGTGTAGTAAAAATGTGTATCCGTTAGAGGACACCTGTTGTCTTCATGGCTAAATTACATACATTATTTTTATTAAGATTGTAACTGTAAGTGAAAAAGTTGTTGGTAATTAAATTTCCTTTCAAGTATAGTATTGATAGTATTGTCATTAATATTGGAAGATCACGTGTGCCTATGATACAGATATATACCGGGTATTGACATCTAAAAAAAAAAATAATCCCATTATTTGGATGTATCACTAAAAAATATCACAAAAAAACTAATTACTATTATGTATTTCATACCTCGCCCTCCTTGATTGATATTTTGTTTTTAGCAAAATCGCTCGCGAAAAACATCTTTAATATTGATAATGAAAGTCGGCACCCTTTACTCTTGAAGTTTATTGCCCCAGTGTGACATTGAAATATACCGAGTGAGCAACTGGCATGCAGTATGGACTGGCAAACCTCCCGCGGTTATCTGTAGAGAACACTTGGTGATTTGCTTGCATTGAAGCAGCACGCTTCTTTGCCCCCCTTATGTTTTATTGCTCTTTTTATCGAACTTGTCAGACGTTTCCCACGCCTGTCGGAAGTTATATCTTGAACACTCGCAACTTAGAGATTATCGACTGCTCACCCTATTATGCTGGTTTTTTGTTGATAAATTGTTTCGTGCCAAAAAGTTTTACGACCCATTATCTTGTTTTTGCAGTTTAAGTGACATAGACAAAAGGTTCAAACAACATGAATGGTTATGTGCTCTTAGGCCATGCTGCTATCCCGTGAAGCAACAAAACACGCGCCCTTTTACTCTAGCTCTGTTCATATGTATGTCTTTTAATTTCATCAACAATGATTGTGTCATGAATGTGAACCTTTCCCCTGACTGCACATAAAGACATAACTACAGACCTGTAAATGGTTTATAGGTCCGTGGCATAACGTTACTGTTCCCACTTTTCAGAAACAATATATAATTCAAAGTTTAAGATGTTTTAAAGAAATATATAACAGTATCAATCTTAGTTTAGTTTACTGGAAAATCTACTTTTTATTTAAGCATCTTTTATATATACATGTTTATAATTTGAACTTTGGTCAATTAACACATTTGAACTCTAACGCTTAGCACACATTATACCAAGTCAACTCTGGGTCAGTGCGTTGCAGACGACAGACGTAAAGTTTAAATACATTTAAAATTCACAAAATACTATTTTGACAAAGATATCTTTTCAACTACTAATTGTTAATTATAAAAGGGTTACCTAGTAACTATATAATCGGGTATTTTCTTGAAAAAATACAAACTACTTTGCTGACCAAAGAGTCACTTAATTTGACTCTTTTTTTTTTGACTGCCCAAATATAAGCACATTATTTAAGTCACGCTTTGTATAATAAACACTGAATCCGACAAAGCATGCTTTTAGCGCTAACTATCGCACAAGTAGGTCTGTAAAACATGATATTATCTATGTTTTCTGTTGAGTAATGAAGTCTGTGACTTACCTTTATTTGATGAGTTGGTAATCCTCTATAAAATGGTGCTTTAATGGTCACATTCTGTTAAGATTTACGCAAACTACAGGGAAAACAGTTTGGACAAAATCACTATACTTTCAATATGCATTTTTGTGCTATACATCGGCCGCCTCGTTATCGATTCTTTGCCGCTGTCGACACTAAAACGCAGCCCTATTCTAAATTGATTGTGAAAGGTTTCTGTTAAACCAGCTACCTATTAAACATTAAACACATTACCCATGACCATAGAAACATTAGAAAACAATGGATATGCTTGGCCTTTATGCTAAAAAGAATTGGTCACTTGAACCTGGTTTCTATTACTATAAGTAGGGATTCAACGATATTTATATTCTCCACTCACTGACTGACTCTTTAAAAAAAGGATTTCATATATTTTATTATCATTTTGATATTTTTGTTTCAGTGCATGAGGTTTTCAAGAAGGTAGCTGACAAATATGACTTGATGAATGATGCTATGAGTGTTGGAGTACACAGACTGTGGAAGGACCATTTTATACGTCGTATGACACCTCTACCTGGGACCAAACTTATAGATGTAGCGGGTGGAACAGGTACAAATGGCAGACATTATAATAAACTACTTTTGATCGTGACATTTAGTTTATAATAATTTATTTCAGTTGGATTGTGAAGTAATTTTGCTTAAGTAAATCCAATCGAATCCATTCCTGGAACCAGGGGGAGCCTTTGGTGGGTCTGGAACTAATGACTGACAGATTAAGAGTCAGATACACTATCCACTGCGTCCGATGACATTTAATAGCACAATCAATGTTCTTGTTTTATTCAGTTGTTTTAATATTTCAACTTGCAGTGTTTTGTTCTGAATAAAGGTTACCAAATTGAAAGAGTTAGACTATCAAAAATAATCTTCTGTCGGTCCATCTGTCCAAATGTCTTGTAAACACAACCCCCGTTAAGGGTGGATCTGATATTAATGAAACTTTACACAGTTGCAATGTACAACCTGAGAATGTACATAGGATTACCCCAGTCTGAAATAGTTCAAGGGAGATTATAGTTAATGCAGGACAGAGGTTATCTTTTTGTGAGTTGATCTAAACCCATTGTTGTTGTTGATACAAACTTCATAGTAAGAAAGGAATATGTTACAATGAAAAATATACATGCTAACTTTCAACAATGATCCACAACAAACTTTCAACCAAGCATTTACCATAATACTTTTCTTTTATCTTTCAGGAGACATAGCTTTTAGATTTCTCAATTACGTGAATTCCCTACCTGACCATGATTCTGACACAGAGTATGACATCAGCGTACCACAAGGAATTGCCTCTGATATTTCTATGAACTCTGACACAGAAGACATGGAATATGACAGTTATACACCCAAAAGTAGTCATGTGACAGTCTGTGATATAAACCAGTCCATGTTAGAAGTGGGAAAATCTCGTGCATTGGAAGCTGGTCACTATACAGGTATGTATTTCTATTATGTAAGCTTCTAATTATGTAGTTTTGCATCAAAAAGATGTGTAGATCCAAATGTAGCATTCATATGTATTTACATGAAATATATTTTGTTGGCATTTCAAGTTTAGGTTTTGCTAACCCAGAAAACTTGGCCAACCAAAAAATATGTCTAAATATAATGAAAACGCATTGTGGTCAACAGGTCTTCAAGAAGTTCTCTGTTGAGTGCTGATTGACAGAATAACAATCAAGTTAACCACTTAACTATCAAAGCTACCTCATAACAAAAGAAAAGCTGGTGTCAAACCCTTTGTTTTCACAATATTTCTTAAAATTTGCCAAATTGATGTTTCTTTTCTTTTGTCTGTACATGTAATACCATTTTCCCAAAATTACCCAAAAAATAGCAACGTTAGTCCTGCTTCCCCTACCGTTGAAAAAACACACCAAATTTAACCACATTGATTGCAGGTATGTCATGGTTAAAGGGTAATGCAGAATGTTTACCTATAGAAGACAATACCTTTGATGTTTATACTATTGCATTTGGAATCCGTAACTGCACACATGTAGACAAGGTAAGTTTGATCTTTCAGTAACAGTTTGACGTCCCGGTAATGCAAGGTCGTATGTTATATAGTATAAAGTAGGACTTTCAACCTTTCATTAACGGGATGCCAAGTTAAACAACCATGATTACAGAAACATGCAGAAGATTTTTCGAAACTTTTGGTTAGTCAAATTGCTTAGGTTCAGAAATATTATTTTATCATAAAGTACAATTAGGGCTTTATGAATGTTGTCACAGAGTTTGATCGACAAAAGCTTGACTAGATTTGTGGCCTGCTTTTAAACACTTACATTTAATATCTAACTCTTACATGTGTTGAATGCACTGTTGATATATTTCACAGGTGGTAGAAGAAGCTTACAGAGTATTAAAACCAGGAGGTCGATTCATGTGTCTAGAGTTTAGTCAAGTTCCAAATGAGCTCATAAGAAAGTAAGTAATGTCCACTTGTGTTTTCTTTTCATTGTTACCTGGTATGTAGATTAAGATTTAAGGTCTGCATTCTTATATTTTGTGTTCTGCTATAAAGACCACTTCAGGTATATATTAAAACTACCTGTATCTATTTTAAGTCCAAAATAGTTATTTACTAATTCTCTCTATCAAGACCAGCTTACTATTTAGACCACGTTTTGTTGGTCCAGATGTTGGTTTTATTATCATGTCTTTGCTGTTAAATGAATTAAAAAACAATAAAACTTTCCCTTTTTGGCAAACTACACATATTCTCTTTCGAAAATGTTTATTTCAGTGTAATTGAGTACAAAATGTATTGCTAATATAAGAAAATGTTGCTAGTTGACTTATTTTCAAGTACAATGGGTGGTGTGTTTATTTTTTTTTATTCAATTGGTAGTACATGTATAATGGTTTTAGTCATTTCTTTGATTCGCTGAACCTTGAATATAAATGTCAAAATATCGTATCCAAATACTTTGTACAGTACAATCCATGAATTCAAATGGTTTAATTATGTCCTCAAACATAGATTATATTCCAAATTACTTAAATAACCAATTTACATTGTGAATTATGTTTGATAGTAAATGTGTATTGTCAGTGTGAGTTGTTATTGTTGTACTTCAGGGTGTATGATGAGTATTCCTTTCAAGTAATACCAGTGTTAGGTCAGATACTAGCCTCAGACTGGAACTCTTATCAATACCTTGTAGAAAGTATTCGCCAGTTTCCAAACCAGGTAAGCAATAGTTGTTCATTAGTTAGCAATAAAGTTTTGAAACAGAAAAAGACATGGCTTGACTTTCTGTTAGAAGGTATTGTACAACATTTGGCTGTGATATCTGTATGAATGAATCACATGTACCTAGAACAATGTGTCATTGAACTAACTGCACATTTGGCTGTGATATCTGTATGAATGAATCACATGTACCTAGAACAACGTGTCATTGAACTAACTGAACATTTGG
>ENA-OREC01001365-OREC01001365.1-marine-metagenome-genome-assembly--contig:-NODE-1365-length-12231-cov-12.917311_pt1 | contig 12231 bp, 8 predicted proteins | sample MGYA00248626_ERZ508543 | MGnify/ENA primary metagenome ERZ508543 (study PRJEB26211, sample SAMN05518279) | marine metagenome | isolation source: Puget Sound, Washington, USA | host: Bankia setacea... | reverse complement strand
AACGAGAGCAAGTTCTACTATAAACGAGGTCGAGTCATGTTATAAACGAGAGCAAGTTCTACTATAAACGAAGTCGAGTCATGTTTTAAGAGTTCAATAACTGTTATATGTTAACGAGATCAAGTCATGTAATTTACGAGTTCAAACCATGTTATAAACGAGATCAAGTCGTGTTATAACAGAGATCAAGTCATGTTATTAACGAGACCATGTCATGTTAAAAGCGAGATCATGTAATATTATAAAAAGAGATCAAGTCATGTTATTAATGACACGAAGTCATGTTATTAACGAGATCAAGTCATGTTATAAAAAAGATCATGTTATACACAACATTAAGTCATGTTATAAACGAGTTCAAGTCATGTTATAAACGAGACCAAGTTCTGTTATTAAAGAGATCAAGTCATGTTAATGGCGAGATCAAGTCATGTTATAAACGCGACCCAGTTGTGTTTTGAACGGGTTCAAGTACTGTTATAAACGAAACATGAAAGTCATGTTATAACTGAGACCAAATCCTGTCATTCACGAGATCAAGTCCTGTTGTAAATGAGATTACGTTATGTTTTAACGAGATGAAGTCATGACATAGCCAATATCAAGACATGTAAAGAGCACATCACACATCCTTTTAGCTGTCCTCAAAGGTACGGTGTGTGGGCTTATCGTATAATTATTAACATTTGTAAAGGCACCCATGGTAATCGAAAGTTGTTTCTAGTAACTATATAGAATACTATTTCTGATATATCCATAAACAAAATACAGATTTGATCCAGATGTTGATGCTGAATTGTTTTAAAGCTGTGTCTAGGTCAACTGTTACGTACGACTTTGCACTGCAGTGGTGGTATGTCACACATGTTTCAGCACACCTAGACTTGCGTGACCGTAGTATGGGGGCATTTGTAAACACGGGCATGATTTGAAACAGACCCAGACGGTACTAGCCCTGATTTCTATGCCCTAAGTACACAGACCCTATCCATCACTTCCTTACAGCGAATTCAATTGATTTTAAAAACTACTGATGTGCCAGAAATCATTGAAACAGATTCTCAAAGTGTCCCAAGTATGTATGGACTAGTGGTTAGGGTTAGAACAGTATTGCATTGGTTGGTATGCAGTCAGTTCCAACTATAATCTTTGGTATAATTGTGCAACAGACCGAGTCTAATTAATCATAAAGCTTTTGTGGAAGTCAGCACGATCGTGAATATAATTGGATGATTTCTTACCGGTTTTCTTCTGTCCATAGAAAAGGTAAAATAAATACCATGTATGTTACATTTGGTCTTTGAATTATTCTCCCAGAAGAATGCTAGATAGTATCTCAACCTCAGTTGTCAAGTGTTGACTAAACAAGAAACAACAACGACAGAAGTTTAACACTAATATATATTAAAGAAACCTAATTTCTATGCCAAACTATCTCTTTCATACGGATTATGCGAGTTGAGTTACACTAATTCTAAAGCTGGAAGCGTGTACTAATAAAGAGAAGATGTACATATCCAGCTTTAAATTATTCGTAAAATACAGCAGAACTGGTTATGAATTGTTTCCAGTTCTTCTAGGATTTACTACATTCTGGAATATTTGTTCAGGTACATGTACACACGCTTGTTATATAAACTATTCATGTTTCAGTAGACACCACAATAACTGGCCTGCTACAGCTGTATATACTAACACATTGGTTTAACATGGATTTTTCACAGAATCTGGTCATTTTAAAATCAACATTCACGTAATTGGGTTCGTTATCCACGTATTCACTGTTGTTTCACATATTTATAAATGTTCACGTTCTAATCTTCAATATACACACAGACGCTCACAATTCGTTCCGGTAAATATGTAGCTTCTTTATGAATTAGTTTCTATTCACATAAGAGACCTATAGTAATACCCCACCTAACGACACACCGGCTCGTTAAATTATGACAAGTCTTGATTGGAATAAACTGTTATTCATAATTAATCCATTGGTCGTTTATTTGAGCAAGTTTAGATCTATGTAATGCCTTACAAAGATAGTTTCGCCAATGTTGGCTGTAATCAGATGTTCATGTTTGATATATGCTTGTCATTTGAAATAGCTGAAATTGAAACTTGAAACTGTTATTTCAGAATGATAATACATAATAATGATCCCATGACGTTTGTTTTCGTTTTTTCCATTTGTTTAACCTGTTTTAAACCACTTTCATCACTTACTAATAAAACTTTCTCAATACTTTGGAGACAACTGAAGAAAGAGATTAAGTTTTAAAATGTGCATATAAATTTACTTCAACCTAAACTTGGATCCAATATATTGGTGTACTCTTATAAGACAAAACTAACTGCATCTGAGTTATATACTTTTAACATTTTCTTATTTGTTTACAGTGTCTTGTTCAGCGATCTTTGAGAACAAGTGCAATGGTACTCAGGTGTGTCATAACTGTTATATCTCCACTCTGGGCGAGTTCGGCTGTGTGCAGACCCTCACCAGCATGTTCGGACCGCTTCTTTCTGAGAGCCAGTGTATCGCGGCCATGTGGACAGACACGGCACTGTTGGGAGTGGACTACGACCCGGATGCGAGTAGATGCCGTGGTTACTATTGCGACTATGGCCTTGGTTATAGCTCTTCGGGACGAACTGTGTTCAGGAAAACGTGCGACATAGGTATGTATACATACTGCTCCATATATATGTATATTTCAAGAAATAGTAGTATATATATATACTACAAATTCAATGCGTTGTTTTACCATTTCAAATGTTCTATCACTCACACTTACATTTTGTTTGTGTTTTAGTTTAGCAGTCGTTGTGGCCTGGTTTGTTATTCATTGAACACCATCCGATGCAATTGTATGACGTTTAAATGGATGAGCATCCTAAATTATCTTTCTTAGATTGTTTAAGATAATTTTAACTTTATTAAACCAAAACACGTTATACATTTACATGTATTTCAGATTGTTTTGAACTAACTCTATACAAGGACACCGATCACGTGATTGACATGGCCTATGAAAAGTACGACAATTATACTGATGAGACCAGCTACCCGCATACGTGCTTTAAGTGGGCGTGTGACTCCATCCCGTACCTGTGCTCGGCATCGTTTGATTCTGTCACCCATGATTGTTACAAGTTCACTGTCTGTGTTCCCTATTGTACCAAAGTGATGAAAAGTGACTGGAGTATCGTCACCAAGATTTGTCACGATGATATTGGTAATAGTACAACAGACTGATGTTTAAATATGTGAAAAGTACATCGTATGTAAATAACAGAATACACACAACACAAGAGTATATACAGTTGCATGATTATCTAAGTTCACATAGCATGGACAACGGATTATATTATAATATAATAATTGTTAATACATGTAATTATAGTAACTGCTATTCAAGCCATGCTAAAGGATGCAAATACTGTTTTATTTATGCATGTTTATTTGAGAACTGCATTTAAACAAAACCACAATGTTTCGAATTTAACCTGTTTTGGTTTAAATGCTTTAGTTCAGTTCTGTAAATCAAACCTTTCCTTTACGTTGGTTAGTTGCAGTGGTACCATGCTAACCTGAGATCTGCTCCTTCTTTTGTTTGACAGAATGTGGCCCACCAGACCACATCCAGAACGGTCAAGTCTTCTTCAACGGAACAATGTTCTCTGACAAGGCAGTTTACGAGTGTGATGATGGTTACATCCCCCGAGATTTATTCCCCGATTCTACCGTTAAAACCTGCGACATGTACGGCAACTGGTCTGGTATTTCCTTTTCATGTGGCCCCGTTGATTGCGGCAATCCAAACGTCCCTTCAAATGGCAGCATTGTCACATTCAATGGAACAATTTATCTTGATCAGGTAGCATATGAATGTGACACCGGTTTTAATTTGACTGGTTCTCGGGTTTTAACTTGTCAACAAACCGGCAATTGGACAGAACCGGAACCAGTGTGTGAGCCAGTAGACTGCGGCGACCTTCCGGATCCAGGCAACGGACTAGTTGTTTATGATTCTAAATCCACTTTGTATGGAGATATGGTTTATTATGAATGCGTTGATAGTTTTGATTTGGTTGGTGATAGTGTAAGAGTTTGTAACGCAGACGGAATTTGGAACCGCTCAGAACCTAGCTGTCTGTTACCAGACTGTGGAAATTTAACGGATCCATCGAACGGATTTGTGAACACAAGCTCTGGTACAACTTTAAAGAACACGGCTACGTATTCTTGTATAGAAGGATATCTGTTGGAAGGGGTTGACAGTAGACTGTGTCTCAGTACCGGTTCCTGGGAAAGCAGTGAACCTAGTTGTAAAGTAAAAGGTTTGTACGTACATTGCATATATTTTATTTTTATCGGGGTGGCTGCATTTCATTACAAAGTTCGTAGGACAATAAATGTTTCTAAAAGTTCATGCTTCTTTATCTTTCTGTCAGACTGCGGGGTTCCAATAACGCCACTGAACGGGACAATTGTCACACCCTACGGTACAACATTTGGCCGGGTAGCTATCATGTCCTGTCTGGACGGATTTGTGGCCAACTCTAGTGTGTACAGGGAATGCCTCTCAACTGGACTCTGGTCTGAGCCTGGACCGTCCTGTTTGGAAGTGGTGATAAGTATGTCTAATACATATGTTCATTTGCACAATTATGTATATTATAACAATTTGTTCTACTGCAAGTAGTGACAATTGTACAAATATACGTACAATGGTTATTTCTAGATACTAGATTAACATATGTTATCACACATTTTAGACGAATACATTGTCCATATTAGCTTTGTTACATGCACACGACTAGATAAACTTCAAATATGTGAAAGCACAGATCGTCAGGCGTCTGAATGTGAAGCGTTCAGTGACATAGCGGTCTTTTCAATAACAGTTGAACATCGATCACTGGTACATATCACGGATAGTTTCACTAATTGGTATGCTAACCTAGGTCAATGGTTTAGAATTGTGAAAGTCCTCCTCAACAATAGATTATTGGTTGAATGAAAAGCTTGAACGCGCCTACATGCTATACGTCACACTAGTTCGAATCTATAAGTCGTGACGCAGCGAGAAAATATATAGGCGCTCAGTATGGATTTTGAAAGGAACATTCTAATTTACCACCATCAAACCGATACTGTCTTTCTTTCTCAGACATGCGAACACCAACCAGCCAAATCCAAAAATGACCTTGTAAACACAAAACACGTCGACTATTAAAAGAACGGCCTATACCAACATCTCATGATTTACTACTTTAGTTGTACACTTACATTTAATTTCTTTATAAAGAAAAGCAACAACATCCAGCATTAAACTATTATACATTGTGGATATAACCAAAGGCACTATACTGTTGCCATCCACCTAGTTGGACTGTGCATGTAACTGGAGTATGTATCTGTAGGTGCCTGTCAAACTGTGTGTCGCTTAAATATGTCTACGTGGATAACGTGACAACTCTTTCAATTTAGTTCAGGTTATGCCATGAAGTTAACACTATCCGTAGTTGTATGCAATTCCTTCAGTGTAAGTAGAGACACAGTTGAACAGCAATAGGTTTACTATCCACTTCCGGTGTCATTTTCGTCGAGTTTTGGAGCCCCAACTCATGGCCTTGCAGTCAAATGCTTTTTATATTTATTGGACTTGACTGAACGAGCATGATTGGATTGTTGGTATATTTACTTTTAATTTCATTTTTCAGCTACGACCACTCCAGCGCCACCAACTCTAAACTACATCATGCCTTGTAACTGTATACCCATCAACATCACCATGGCAACGGATATAACAGATGAGGAAGAAATAGTTGCAATTCTTATAGAGAAAACGAAAATTAACGTATGGAATACCACGAAGTACGTGTATCGTCTCAAATCACGTGACGATCCCAGGCAATCCTCTACTCTGATTGGTTACGGTTGTGTGGGATTTTTATGCGTTATATTTGCTTTAATGTTTTGTTTGGACGTCATAACAATTTACCAACAAGGCCACATATGTTGTTACATATTTAGACACAAACATTGTAGGTAACGACTGATTACTAGAGATTACACGACAATACTTCAAACTATAGGGGTATCATTGACTAGTTCGTCTATACAATCAGAACTGCCTCGGTTAATTCTATACACAATATGATTATATCTCGGATGTATCAAGCGGATGACTTTACAAGAAAATATCTTAGTGAGTAATTGGCCCAAAGAAGAAGTTCTAACGGAGATCTACGAGTCAATAAGAGTCATTCATTTGAAATGGGTACTCCAAACAGATGTCAAATTTATAATAAGTCTAGTATTTGGATATATATTTGCATTATTAGTAATCTGTGTTTCATGTACCTGAAAATCATTAGCTATGTGGAAAATTAAATAAACAACACGTAAAATCAAAAAGTCGATAGGCAAAATACTTTGTTCACCGTCATATAGTTATCAAATTGTCGGCATTCTCTTCCTGAAATTACCTTAATATCCATAACACGTGACTTCCGGTTCAAACACGTTTTGTACATGAATACCGTTTTCCGTAAGTGCACTTATTACACAAGTGTTGTTCGACTGTTTGAACTACATGTACTAAGAATCAATAACACGTCATATTAACAACAGCTCCATTTATTGAAACAACAACAGGAAACCAATAAGTGTAACATTAACAATGATACGACGTGCATAGTAACACTTGAAACAATGACATCTAAACAAGTAAACACCAATCAACACAACAGGGTCATATATAATACGAACTACTTGGATGTTATCATATTTTCAATGTTGTTCTTTTTGTTGTTGCAATTAATGTAGTGAATAAAACCCTTCCTACTTACTCACGCCATTTCTTATTATAAACCTTATTTTTCCTCTCCCTCCCCTCTCTTCCTCTCTCTCTCTCTCTCTCTCGCTCGCTCTCTTTCTCAGGTATCTGCTTACTGTGAATAAAAGTCATTCTTTATTTCCTTCGGTATATTTAACTGTTTTCTTCCTCTCTCCCACTGGTTTTCCGTCCCCCGCTCTCTCTGTCTGTGTCTCTCTTTCTCTCACCCGCTCTTTATCTCTCTCTCTCTCTCTCTCTCTCTCTCTCTCTCTCTCTCTCTCTCTCTCTCTCTCTCTGTCTTTCTCACTCCCCCTCACTACCGCTCTATGTCGACGAAAGCACCACCATATTTCATTCTCTAAACCGATGATATCTGACAGAATCACACCATTTAGCAATGTCAAGGTGATATTTAACAAGTTAAAATAACCCATATAATGTATACATGTACACAAGCGCCACTAAATACAAAGTCACCAACATCAGGACACTTAAACAACGTCAATAATACTCAGCAAGAAATATCACAAACTTGTTTTGCAGTCGACCGATCCATTTTTTATGACTTAGATCATTTATATCAGTGTATGTTTATTGCTTGCGTTGTCACAAAGGTAACATTCAATCGACTAATGGAAAAAAACATTAGATGTTTTAATTTTAGATCGGTTTTGTGACGTGTTGTAGTATCCAAATAAAATATCGTTCCCATATGAATATAAGTCGAGCAAAACAAGTCGTCGATCATTATAGTTATTAGTCAGTTTTGTTAACATCGTGATGTTAGAAATGTACACAATGCACTAGTATAAGGCGTGGAATAACGCACTGGTTAGCGTGTCAGTCGGAATCCGCGAATGCCTGTCAAACATAAGGTAGAACCAAATCGACCGTTAGGCTAGAAGCATATGTAATGCTTATCGTCAAATAAATGTTGTTGTTGTTGTTGTTGTTGTTGTTGTATCTTTTATTTAAAAAGGCTAAACATTGTGTTACGTAGAAAGCATACTGGCCACGTATTTAAAGTATTCATCCAGATAAAAATCAAATATCGACTGTCATAGTTTACAGTCCATGTTTTCTTTCACGTGAAGCACTAATTGACAAAAGTCTTGCCTTTGCCTCAAAACCTCAACAACTAAATAATATACAAGCTAGCATACACAATCACATGTTAAGTATAGGCCAGCAGATATCAATGCACGTGTACAGCAGTCAGGAATATATTTGGTTGCTACATACACTGGCTTCTATCATTTCAAAACCATTTCACAATCACGTTCGATATTATCAACGACGACATAAACGGTAACATTTTCATTCACGAAAGCATACTTTAACATAACTGATGACACACATTTGGCAAGAACAAAGCTTATCGAAACGTGATATTTGAAATAGCTGCAACAACTTCATTATTCCAAATATAACACAACTATGTTCAGCAATGATGAGCGAGCTGTCAAATGTTACAATACGATTTTAAAAAGGTTGTAATTCACAATAGAGACATCTATATTAAAATGATTAACAGACACATATCAAATCACAACACATATTAAAAACAAGTCTCTTCTTTTATGACAAAGTCAACAATACTGTTTCAGAATCAGTCTTTACAACTTTAAAACACTTATCTCCCTTTTTGATTCTTTCCTTTACTTTGGCTGAATCTTCTTTGGGTGGAAAATCCCGGGTATATTGTACTGCAAATAAAAAGACATATTTCTATCATATTGTTTTACTTTTCTATCTCCATGTAAACACAATCATACATCATACATCGTAATGTAATCACTTATTCGAGGAGAGGAAAGCGTGAGTGTAGGCATACATGTTACCTAGCTTGAAAGTTATGATAGTACAAACTGAACCAATATGTAATAGGCCCACAAAGAGACCCGCATATTAAACATGTCCATCTGTCCTCAACACTCTTGTAAAAAGACAGTGTTGCTTAAATATTACATACTGTTGTGTTTGATTATGTTGCAAGTTGTGCGTTGTATCGACTTTATATACCAGATCGTAACGATGGCTCGATCACCATACTAATGTTGGTTATACTCTCAGAAGATGACTACATTCGATTGAGTAGCAATAGTAAATTATGCATGGGTATCATTTATAGCAGCATTAACAACCTGTCGGGCATCAACATTTGAAACGTTGTTGCACTCAAGGTCATACACAAACGTTTAGCTAGTTTTATAGTGTAGAGATTCGCTTTTAGTCAAGTATATGCCTTGAACACCAGTTTGATAAAACCAATCATGGTCATGTGATAGATATTTAAAGTGAACATGTACACTGGGTTAGCATTACCTGAGTTTTGGGAAAATACAATACAGTTGTCTTAGTTGGGAACAAGGAACTTGGCATTCAGGAGACGATCTTAAAATACGAATCCATCATGTGATACCGTATACTGCAACTATTTATGATAATATTTAACATTGCGTTCTTATCTTACTACAATGATTTAATTTCTGCGGTTAATTACTTACATATTAAACAATAAAACAATCACTAATAAGCAACCGACACAAACACAAGCTAGAAACATGTACTCTTGATTATTTTACAAGCGGAGACTTTGTCAGCTCCACCAACCAACATATGAAAATATTAAATACCGCTATGCTATTCACCTAATACTGAATTGCTGATCTATTGTGAATTGACGGTCAATTACAGGCACAATCCAGGCAAAGTTTTGACCTATAGCCGGAGAGAATTTGATATGGCGAGAGATGTAACCAGAGTTTAATCTTACATAAGTTAAAGCTAGCAAACAGCACGCCACTTCATTTAATTGAAACTGTCACGGCGAAATTACCAAAGCATGGCGTAAGTAATGGTGTCTTCGGGCTAAATGCAAGATCTAACACTACAAGATGTTTCCCAGAATCAAGTGTAACGCTCTATTGACCAGCGCTGATTTCCACGAAAATCCTTTTCGTTAAACTACATAGTGTCAGAAAGTTTTAGTAAATATACCGTGACGAATACGCATACTTCGCAGTCGTTCGAGTACGAAATCATACCCAGCCAATTCCGATTGATCGAGCTACATGTTGTTCAGCACCAGTACCTAAAATGTTTGCTCAGCCTCACATGTCGAATGATCAGTCGAGGGGCAAGTTTGCCTAAGCCTTGTATACCGTATTGGAACCGTCTTAGGCTATCGATTACATGTACAACTACAGATGGCTCTAAATCCTTCGCCATCTATTCGATATACGCAGGAAGCGGCAGTAGTCTCCCCTGTCTAGTAATTTGATGTAATTTCCGCTTAAATAGATGTTTTGAGAAGCGACATCGATGCCAGGAGCGATATTCTAAGTGATTAAGCTTTTAATTACGAGGACGACTCACGGATTTGATTGATAAGCCATTTACAGACAGATATCATGAATATTTCTCATTTAATAGATGAGGATTCAGTATACGAGGAAGATATCATGTAAGATAATCTTTATACTTTTAACAGACAAGAAAACGTATTAGCTTCGATAAAGAGGTGTGTACATTGGTTGCGACCTTATTAGTAGACGTTGTAGAAACCGTATTGATGATTTATGGTTTGAATATATATCACAGTCCTTAGTATTCACAAATTTGCTCGTTTCTAGTAGTATGTCTGCAACAATGGTTCAAAAATGACAAAGCCCGTTTACAAAGTGTTTAAATAAAGAACAATAAACAATGATACATGGAGCGCAGAGAAGTCTGTTCAAACAAGATATATTTTTGATCTGCTTTTAATCGCTGGCTATACTACTTGCACACGCGGTTAATACTTTTTGATTAACCATTTTCTACATGTTTTGAAATCGGAAGTTTTATACGTGTCGGTAAGTTGGTAGTCATGGTAGCCGCTTTCTGTAGGATGTTTCTTAAACGTCCGTGTGCGATTAAAACATGTCGTGTCATAAACATTGCATGGATTCATGTTCACAGTTGTATTGTTTTGTTTCAACCTTTATAGCTTCCTTCTTCTCCGGTTCAGACATGGTGCAACTATTTCTCTACAGTTGTTTTTCACCTTGCTGGTTTTCAACAAAGGGAAGTTTTTAATCATTGTAAAATGTTACTAACGTGTGTCTAGTTATGGTTAACATGCATGCACCAAGCTATATTCTGTGGACATATTTGTATCTGGCCAATACTATCCACCAATTTGACGTTTGGTCTGTTTTATGTGTATCTTAATACATAATGTATTGAAGTACAGACTTCTCAATGCTGTACATAATCACGCGGCTGTTCTAATATCTATTGAAGTACAGACTTCTCAATGCTGTACATAATCACGCGGCTGTTCTAATCTCTATTTAGAGTACTACAAGTGGGTACGTCTGTTACGGTACAATAGCTGATTTAGACTACCTACACAATTCAGCTCAAGCAAAAAAGAAAAGCAATTCCCATATTATAATAAACTTTAATGTCTCTATAACCACAATAAGAGTAACGTAAACATTGGAGAAAACATTCGTCAGAAAAATAAATACAGATAACACAAACATAAATACAAAAATGGAGCCAAACAAGCACTTGGCCTAATACACCAGACATAGATTTATTGATCTTTATGTAATTGAATAATCATACAGCACACGTGAGAATGTCTGGTGTATGTGCACATAAATGTTGTATGGAAATTATATCACTGGTATATAACAAAATGGCCGCCCTGTGTCCGTCTTAAAGGCAATGGTGTTAATATAAGTCATGAACCTGAACACAGTTGAACACAATTGTACCGAATTTCTTGGAAAGTAGAATTGAAGAATAACAGAACTTGAAATAAATAAGAGTTTTCTATATCACTTGGAGTGTTGTATATAAACTGGTGATTTCTAGGTGCGAAACTGGGTGAACAAAGTTAAATGAGTCTATGCAATATTTGTAAATGAAGCATTCGAGTAAAATGTGTAAATATAAAGAACGATATATATAAGAAGCTCGTACATATACAACAAGGTAAATGAATAATTACATTAGGAAATACTTATATTGTATCTATATTAGGCCTGCTATATTAAGCCTACTTTGTCTGAACTACATGTATACACGTTTGTAAATATCTACTAAGGACGACAGATACTTATGTATAAAATTCAACAGTACCTCCTATAATACTAACTCTAAATTCTACCCGTAATTCAGATGCATTTTTATAACATTGAAACATACACACAACTGTCTTTGTTTTGATTATATTTTGACAACATTAACTATTGCACATAATAAAGAAATATTCAAAAAGCGGATAGCAACCAATTTTGACGTTTTTGAATGTTATTTAAAGCACACTCACACCGTCATCGCGTCCATCTTCACACTTTCACAGTAGCATGTATATTAAGAAATCACACAT
>ENA-OREC01001364-OREC01001364.1-marine-metagenome-genome-assembly--contig:-NODE-1364-length-12232-cov-13.212505_pt1 | contig 12232 bp, 5 predicted proteins | sample MGYA00248626_ERZ508543 | MGnify/ENA primary metagenome ERZ508543 (study PRJEB26211, sample SAMN05518279) | marine metagenome | isolation source: Puget Sound, Washington, USA | host: Bankia setacea... | reverse complement strand
TTCTGCTACTTTTGATTTTATAATGGACTACTCACACTTTGCAAAGGATCACCTATATTTTGAAGAAAACAAACTGGTAGAACGGATACTGTATTTTTCCTTCCATACTGATTTGGGCTAATATGTTATGATTTCAAAGCGTGCATGTTCAGTCATCCATAAACTAAACTCTGTATTGACATTATTTAACCATTACATATGCCCAAAAATAACCTATGTATGTGTAATTTGTGTTTATAAAGTATAAAGTAATACAACTGTTTATATAGTAGAAAGTAATTTAAATTAAGAGTTGGTTTCTTGGATTTCAAGGACAATAAGATATATGCACATAAACATATTAGATTTTCCTATGAAATATAATGAACAACATACTGGTTGGTTCCAGGAATGGATTCGAGCGTGATTTCACAATCGAAATACAATCAAATTGAGGGCCTTATGGAAGATAGACATGTCAAATAAGCTCTCTCGTTAAATATCATCAAAAAAATCACACAACATAATTCAGTGCTTTGTCAACCAGTATGCGAATATCTTTTAAATATGCTTAAAAAAGATTTAGGGTCGGTGACGTAAAAATACGGTCTCATTCACAGGTACTTTTTTGTTTGGCTACATCACAGTTAACACCATTGTTTATCTATAATTCAATGAATATACTTACCCAGCTGGGAGAGCACTCATACAGTTATAAGAGTTGTCTGTCAGAGATGTAAAACAAGCATTCCTATGACTCTAGTACATAACTAAAGCTCACACACATCACAGCATAAATACTGGTCTGAACAGCATACATTTATATGGCTGTAAGACGATCAAATGTGTGCAGATGTAGTCGGATAACATGCTAATACATGGACAAGAAACAACAAAAAAGAGTGCACGGTTTTAAGAGCTTTTTTCTCACATATTTATTTCGTCATTGCATCAAAATTACGTGACATGAAGATCGAGGATAGCAGTTATTGCATGTACAAAATGTCCTGTGAGAGGAGATGCTGAATGTATGAGACACTAACATAAGGCCTAAAATCTAAACCCACAGACTTTCACTAAGCCCACAACCCCCTTTATACCAAGGTCCTTAGAGGCGCTTCTAATCTTGGTATGTTAAATTCATCTCAGAGACATTCCAATACCGTATACTGGTAGGTCTATGCACTAATTTAACAAATTGACAAAACCAATTCAAACCAAGTTATCTTCAGTCAAACAAAAAATACACTAATGACAATAATAAGTTTTTTTCTCTTTACATATTGTTTGAAAAAGACTACATTATAATAGTATATAAATAGTACATTAAACACCAAATGCTTCTGTCATGTTTGTAGAAAAAAGGTGGCAGCAACTCTTATGTTCACACAAAGAAAGCTCTGATGCAAAGCACCTGTCTTCTAGTAACTTTTAACAATATACAATTCATAGTAATCACCTAGTATATATCAACATGGATTCAACTTTAGTATTATACCATTCATAGTTTTATAATACAAATATCTCGAGGGTGCTGCTGTCAAATGTGAACAATTTATTGATCAAACATCTTTAATTTACAAATGCAAACAATCAAAATTTAAAAAATATGTCTTTCTTCAAAACAATATTAAATGTGTACTCATTGAAAGTAGAGTTACCAGGACTTCAAAAAAACCAAAACACTATGTTTCTGGTTACAACAAGTAAAATTCCCCATTAGTTATGTCTGTTTAATTTACTATTTTTAAAAGACCAAGCAAATATTTGTATCAACAACAGTTGAAATTCTTCTACAAGAAGACAGAACAATGCCAACCATATAAAACCTACTGATAGTGATACGAGCATGTTTGTCTGGTTACCACTGATCTGTGGTTGAGCAGAGAGAAAGTCTGTGTTCACATGTGTGCATTTATCAGCCTTTATTATGCATCTCTAGTAGTTAGAGAAGAGTTCACCTATCTGCAGCACAAGTTTAAGTACTAGTCAATTTACAATTAGTAATGTACAGTGCAATGGCGTATCTCTGATAAAATACAATATATAGGTAGAAGTAAATAAAATAGTACTGTCACAAACAATGGGTCTATTCTGTTTGGCGCTGACAAACATTTGTAGTTACAGAACTAATACACAGTCCATCCCTCTTGGACAAGAGACCCTGACGGGGCCACGGCTCTACTGGCTTATGCTATATCAGCTTGTAAGGCCTTTGGCCAGCAAAGCTTAATATATAATATATAATAATAATGAGGACACAATGAAATACATGATTAAATTAGTATATAACAAATTAACATGTGTAAAGTAGCTGTGCTGTCAGTCAAATAGATCATGTATCCCAAAAGTACTGCACAACAAGGAGGGAAAGAAATCAAGAGTTGAAATTTAGGATAAAACATGAACGTTTGAATGGACAGTTAGTGTTGATTTGTTCATACAGCTCATCCAATAAGGATGTGCAAGGTTCTTGTACTAGTGATTATAACCAGCAGGTTTGGCAACAATTTGTACACTATATACGTCTGTTTATGTATACACATAGCAGTTTAGGACACAATGTATAGACAAGCTGTCCTGTACTTCCACAATCATCTAGTACAAACACACATACACATCCTAACCACTGCAATGTTTGAATATATCACATAGTTGTAGTATAGCACACACACTCATACACACATCTGGCACAGTTTGCAAGCACTGGGTAGAACCGACAAAATGAAAGAAAACAAATTTGTGAAACACAATGTGCCACTGCAATGTCACAACAGAATTTATTGATCACCTAAAATACTTGTAAACATACCAATTTTTAGCCGTATTGTCAATCAAACAATTTGTTCTCACTTGTAAGCTAATTCAATCAAATGTTTATCTACGTGTATAGATATGTCTTCAATTTTAAATGTAGGAAACAAACTTTTTAAGCAGAAATTAAATATCACAAAACACTGCATTGAAATTGTGTTGACATTGACAGCAGTAAATAAAACAATGCAGAAAGATAACATATCCACATAAATCCATCTATAAGAGTATAATGTTGGCAATAAGTCACCCTAAGCCTTGAGATCATTCTAGCTTTCAATTTTGACCCCGAATAGACAAAAAACAGGGAGAATTCTGTTGTCACATTAAATGACGGTATGAAGCAATCGACTGGTATGATTTGTCTGTTATCATTCTGTGTACATATGCTGCTAGAATGTCAGTTTAAAGCAGTATTTTCATCTCCAATTAACCATTGCCCATACACTCCTATACATACAGGTTCATTTAACTCTTCCAAAGTATATTTCAACACAAGCAAAACTGTAAAGTACTATACAGTTGTTGGTGAAAATGTTTCAACAATAATAAACCTTATTACAGATGCAAACCTAATGTGGTAAGTTTTGGAAAGACATCCCAGTTCAATGAAAAGGTTAAATGTACCTGTGAAACAAGCTCAACAATACATTGATGGGAACAATGTTGGGATAAATTGTTGATTGAGAATGAGAGACATTCCTACTTGTAAGCTCTTATGATGTTGCTATACACTGCTTTCATCCTGTATGCACGGCTCTGTTCACTACCTTAGATCACATGCAAACTGCCAGAAAATTTAAAATCCAATAATTGGCTAAAAATGCACAATAGCTGTAACCTTCCTATACAATACATGTACATGATTTTAGTGTTGAAAAAAACTCACAGTAACAGAATTACAGATATTAGTTACTAGATATATATATTTATATATATATTATTTTACACAATATTTACATATTGTACAAGGTATTCATTTAAAAACTAAGTAAACAATTTGACAAAACAATGAGGCTGGATACAGTTTATGATAAAACCACACAGTTATAGAGAACAGTCTACATACAGCAATGATTACAGTAGGTCAGTTCCTGTATGTGGTGATATATAAATGTATGTTCATCTTTCTCTCTCTCTCTCTCTCTCTCTCTCTCGGCCAAACACAATGGCCAGACTAATGTACCCTGCCAAAATACTACAGTCCACCTTTATCATCCTGTGGTACTCTCTTCTCTCTTTACAAAAAATGTAAAACAGGAGACAAGAGGTCGAAAATAATGTTTCACACGGACGCGGCCTGTTGTCCAATGAACTGCTTTGTGGCTAATATGTCGACTAAGAGCCAGCTTTGTGTATGTTCTAAGTATTAAGTATGTAAACTGACAGTGGCTGGGTATTCATGGACACAGGCTTACATATCAAGTCTCACAATACAATAGTTTGTGTTATAATGGGCCTCCTAGAACACGTTGGTGTACAGGGATGTCTACAAGGGATTGAGACATACATGTTCACCACAATAATGACACAGAAACTACTTATTCCCTAATCCAACAAAAATAGAATCTGATCTTCTGGATATGAAGACCAAAAATCACTCTTTTTTTATCACCACTTTACACTTCAGTCCCAGTTCAGTTTCTGCCTCATTTTGTATCAGAAATCTCATAATGACAATTATTTAACAATATACAGCCCTTTGAAGGTCACAGCCCATTTTATCAAAGTTTTAACTCATTGGCTATTTTTGAAGCAATATTCTTAAAGCCTATGGAAGTTCCAGATATGCGCTTGAAGCGTACACCATTAAGAGAGAGTCTTGGTAATTTACACACTTCCATCTCCCATTGCACAAGACTATCTGTGTTAGGGTCCCCGTGGACACACAGGAGTAAGAACTTCTCCCTCTGTTCATAATCACAGTTATTTGCATCTAGAACTTTGCGTATCTCTTTCATCATGTCATTTGGATCCATGGAACTTGTTGTCTTCATGCTCCAAGTGAATCTTAGAGAACGCGGCTTTACAGACTCTCCTGGTCCGCCTGATGGTGTGCTCACTGCGCTGCCCCCTCCAACTCCTCCGCCTCCTAGTCCGTGTCCACCCAAACCCCCACTGTCACGCTGGCCCTCATTTATCGACCTGCGGAACAATTTGCTGAAAATTAGAATCGGGGACGAGATTAGTATTGGCCAGCTCTCAACCTTCAACCTTGGGTGATCTTACCTGTGCAGAATCTCTATATCACACATCTGTAGACCCTTGAATGCATACAACTGTTTCATCATTCAGTGCTTATTTCAGTTTAGTCCCAAATGCAGTCCTTAGAACACAGCAGGAGTTTGCGACAATATTTCTCAGTTATGTGAGACTTACAGATGTGATGCTACATTACCATTACATTGAACAGAAAGAACAGACTTCTTGTTTTGACCAGAAAAAAATATGTCCTTATTACATGTACATCTTTGAAAAATGAAAGTCCATTTATAAAAGAGAAATTGAACTTACAAAATCAAAACTTAGTGGTTTTAGTAAACTTCAAATAAGTTTTGAACAAGTTGCATGCAGTGCATTACATTTTTCAGAACAAACCATGCATTTCTAGCTGTATCTTTAAAACTTTCAAATAATTTTGTTCTTTTTTCTCTTTAATTGTTTTCTTCTTGAAAAAAAAAATTAGACTGAGGAGAAATCTGTTAGCATGAAAATTTATTCATTCCCCAAACGTGTATTCATAATTTTCAGAGTTTCAGATGGGAACTTTTTTACTGGGTTTCTGTTATTAGGTGTACAATTTAATATTTGTATTTGACTCTAGGAGGAAACTGGTGACAAAATATTACTTTGTATCGCAGTGTTTGGCTAATACGCTGACTGGGTAACAAAACACCACAAAACCATGCAGTTATCTGATACTGGAATCCGATATGACTCAGGATTAATTTTTAACCAGTTTCATATTATTCGCTCTATTTCATTAAACTACATGTTAACTCCATATTTCAGGGTTTGGGGTCCTGAGAAGACCTGGTGCTAAAATTGCCATCATAAAGTTTGCAACAGACTTTACAGAGATTCAAACCAACAGGTATGTTAAAATGTTCACATGATTTAACAAAAGTATACTCAAAACGGTATTCATTTAACTTTGTTGCTATTTACTGCACCATACATTGGGAACAAAGCTAAAAACAAAGCGCTTAGGCAAAGCAAAATGAGGGTATATAACTGAGATATAATACTCCTGCTTACATCCTTTAATGGGAATACTGTAATAGACTAACATAATACACAAAGGGTGTTTCCTGGATATACTAAACATAAAGGAGGACGTAAAACAAACTTCTTCTCCCTTTGGCCTCACTAGCAGTTTTGTTGTACACATAGAAAACTGTAGCAACACAAATTATACAGAAGTGAGCATTCATACATGATGGTGTGTGTTGTGCTTGGAAAGTTAATTTCTATGAGTATCAGATTTGTAAACAGTGAATACAAACTTTAGTAGTATATACCATTAACATGTATGAGTAATTTTGTTATTTACAAGGTACATGATTTAAATAGTATTATCAGTATTTAGTATGTCAGATTCCAAGTTGCCTCATATTCGTACTTTGCCATCACTCTAATGGTCACATAGACATCAATTGGGCATGGTGAAAAACGCTATGCTGTTGTCTAAACTGAGCTGATGATTCTAACAGTCTTTTATTGTTCTACCCACACATCTATTTTAGTTCCATTTATGGTGGTAAATAAATATGATTACGACAATCAGACCCATACGATTACATTATGTTGCCATACTCTAGCACAAGTCCGAGACAAGTGCTTGGTTATAAACTTTGGATCAACTTTTATGTGAATACTTCTATAGAAACAGTTGACATGAGCAATTCATTAAGTTGATTTGTGTTTTTGTCCCGCCCAAGAAACAAATTTATGAAAAAAATTATAAGCACACTGCCTACGACATCACCCGAAGTCTACAAACTGAGAGCCAACCAAAGAAACAGGGGGGAGCGGGGCCAAATATGTTAGTAATAGGGGAAATAAGCATGTATACAGTATCTTAAATAAGTCAGGCAGATTGTAAATGTAAACACTGGATTTCATACATATACGTCTGCACAATATGCTCTTGGAAATGTATTCTAAATGCTTGTTTGTGCTACAGATGTCAAGCAGTGAATACTCAGGAAATGTGAATAATCCTTTACATATCATTCTGGAACTTTAGAGATTCGAACTATTACAGGTCCAACAGGTCCAAAGATTTACAATGTGAATCACTTATAGAGCATATTGTGCAGACTCAGTGAAATATGCAAGTTATTGAATAAACAAAAAATAGAAATGTTTATGAAAATGTTTATGAAAATGTTTATGAAATGATCATTTATCTAGAAATAAAACATAGCATTACACATAAATAGTATCACCGTGAACACACAACACCTGTAATCTAAGCTAATCCACATTGAGATAGAAAAAAACAGATGAGAGTGACTAACAACCATTGAGGCATGTAATAGGAGAGGAGAAAAAAACCAAGGTGTCGTTACAAGAAGGTTATTGCTACAACTAAACTCTCGTACCTTCTAATGGTTTTCAATTTAACGGTTCCCTCATGAGGCACAAATTGAAAGAACACAATAAAACAACAGCAACAAACAATATCTGCAATTCTGACATGCAAGTTGTGTACTTCTTGTTTCAAAATTGGCAAATAATTTAATATGATGCTCATGCTACCGTAAGTGACAGGCAGATCGGATGAAATTAACTATCGATTTATTGGTCAGTCAGTTCAGTCAATATATTGATCACTTCAATCCTTAAAAGAGCTGGAGTCATTGTTTTACACGAGTAATAAATTGTAAAAAATCATAATATTATGTGTTTATGATATGGTTTAGAAAGAAGTCGTCACATACTCTGGTTTCCGTTTTCAGATCACATAGTCAGCACTTTCATATAATTGCCTTATGAGAGGTATGCTCGTTAATTCGAAATGAAACAAGAAAGTGCTATGAAAACATGTTATTATTTTTTTAGAGTTTCTGATTAATTGCTTTTCAATTGTAACTATTTGTGTTTAATTTACGTTATGTTTCATTCAAGGTGTGTGTTTACCAAATCTCACAAATAAGCGAGGCCACTGCAACACTTTTGATAACCATTTCCATCCGATAGTCTGCCCATTCACTTACTATTGGCAATTAAACGATTGTGATAAGTTGCACGTCAGAAATAGCACTATGGTCACAGTTATTTACAACCCAAAAACTTTTTTACTGAAACACAGGAAAAGGGAAATTAGTCAAACACAGCAAGATCATGATTAATGTACTCTTCTAGGACAACAGTTACTGATGTCAATGACAAAGTCACACAATACAAATGAAACAAACATTTTCAAATTAATAAGGAAAATTTCTTTTATCGAATGCCCTCTTTTAGTTTGACAGAATTTAGCGGTGTTTATCTATGGCATTATACGGTACTTCATATAGTCAGGTTGGTCTTTCAATTATTTATATATTTTATCACAAATAACACAAAATGTACAAACCTACATGGCTGAAAACAACACACCTGTTAGACAGAAGCGAATTTCTCAAGCAGTCCATTTCTTTTCTCCTAACTACCAATTTCCCCAACTACCAATTTCTTTTCTTTTGCATGCATAGTTTAGTGCTCCATATCGAAGGCAGGTATTTGTAAATTGCAGCATCTTTTGTACATGGGGGAATTGAAACTCATAAGACTTTTCATTTATTTACCATGGTGGAAAATGACTGCATTGAGGGGAGACAAGCAAAGAAAAAAGTGAGACACACAACACAAAAAAGAAAGCAAAGGTTAAAAACACCACAAAAAAACAAGCAAACGCTAGAGTTGGGTCTTTCAGGAGAGTCTAGGTGGCCCCATTGTTCTGTGGGTCTCTCTTTAACTTGTCAGTAAAGCACAGCAGTAGTAACAACATATACAACAGTGCATCACAGACAACATAGACACAGAGAAGTGCAGTTTGTACGGGAGCAAGGGGAAGTATTGTTATTTGAGAGGAACATAAGGCTCAGAGACAGAACTTTTGTTTTTAGCATTAAAGACATGTTTAGATTTTATCAATCCGCAGGAAAACTAAGTATATTTGAACTAGTACTTTTAGGTCAAACATTGAAGTGAAATCTTACTGGTGTCTTGGAATTATATTGACGTGTTGAGAAAGCACTAGCAAGACGGCCTTTACGCGAGTAGCTGAAAGAACAGTTGGGTATAAGGCTCGTCAACTGTATATTTGTGGGTGCTGAGTCAACATGAACTACTAGCATTGGTTAAATTGTACAGGAAACTAACTGAAACGGTACTTTTGTAACATTATCTTTGAATGGTCTTCAGAGGCTTAAAAAACGCTAACAGCTAGAGAGACTTTTTAAGTTAGCGGGTTCAATAACTGCATTTAAACAATTCTGGATGCCTCAAAGTAATGATAACCATGGGTTGGAATGTGTCTAAAATATATTACAAGATCTATGGATCGGGGATGTGTTTTGATATGAAAAAGAGTTGTATCTTGATGATCTAACAACCATTGGAAATTTGTTTAAATGAGCTTCAAAAGGGAAAGTTAATCAGTTTTTTTAAAATCATAATCGTTAAATGCCAATTAGTGAGAGGAAATTCTTAAAGGCTAAATGGTGCAAGTTCATTTTTCTAGTGCTAAAGCTATCGTCCGATCTTGTGTAAATACTTCATAATATAAAAGCCAAACTATTTCCACGCCCCTTTTTACTACTGTTTTACTACACAGAAATACACAACAGACTTTCACAGACATATTTTTAAGCTACAGAAATGAAACAAAAAAATACCCAAAAAACTTGATGGAAAAAAAACAAACTGATAGAGCTACCACTTTTAAAATCACCACTGTATGGACAAAAGCAGCCAGAGACATACAGAGACTGTACGTATTGCCAGAGCAAGTCTATTGTGTAGAGGGGGATTTGGTGGGGGTAGGTGGAGGGTGTACAACTAACCTTCTGGTTATCACTTCCTGACCACTGTCTCTGAGAACACGGAAACAAAGAAGGCGTATAGAATCAACTTTGTCTCTTTACCGTATACCTAACTCTACCTAATATCTACAGCTCACTTATATAGCTATGCCTATTCGAATCAAACAAGTACATCTAATATACTAATAACAGCCAATTTCAGCATTAAATAGCTTCATCAAAAACTAAAGTATAATTCTATGCAAGTCTTGAAAAAGCTGCAACTATATCATTGTTATCATTTTTTATACCTTTATTAATAACTGATAAATAAAAATATCTAAAATTGAAAAAAAAATCATTTTTTTTGTTTTGTTTTGCAGCTATTTATCTCTTAAGCCATGTCAGAAAAGTTATTTACTGGTCAGTTTCTCCCCACAAACACACCATTTAGCCAACACTGGACTACAACACAACCACCAACAATAAGTCCCCAAAATTGTACACACTTTTATTAGCTTCAAACACTGCATTCACCCTTCTGTTTTAAAGTTTAAGCCCCAAGATCCCATACTGATGATTGTTGCGCCAATGCATGTTTTCTCAGTTTCAACAGTGCATAGAGAAAGAAGTCATCAGACAACAGAAAGCCATCAAAAGCAGGGTAAAGGCTTTTAAAGAGAAAGACACAAAAATGTACTCGAAACAGAGACTTTTCTAATACACCAAATTGCCCATGTTCATTCACATTGATCATCTACTAGGGAAAGACAACCTCGTCAGTGTTATGGTGAGGCATGCAAACATTGGTGCAAAATCTTTAGAAAAGTAAGCATGAAGTAAAACATTGTTTAGCCAAACAGTAACGTGTTCATACTCAGGGTAAACACAAGGGCACAACTAGACCCTGTCAGGCATTGTAAACAAAATGTTCTCCCTTTATTTATTTGTTAATGTCTAAACTTCAGTGCATAATAGCTTTAAACTCTTCAACCACTAGATTACATTACTCTAACATACCGGTATCCAGTTCTGTAGTTCTTTCATTCAACAAAACTAACGCGTAGACTAATTCAAGCCCAAAAGCAATTAAGTACAGTCCTTATAATTGCCACCTATGAACCCATGTTAACATATGACCTTTACCCTTCCATATATGAACAGACACACCTCGGCTTTGTTGTAGATGAAGAAGTGTTTATCAGTCACGATAAAAGCAGCAGCCATTGACAAGGATTTTATTAATATCTTCTATTGTTGTGTGAAACTCCTAACAAAGCATCATAATGCACACTTGTTAATACGCCAGCATATGAACATGGACACACACACACATACATAGATCAACATCCATGCAACATATAAGTCCCAATATATCATAGATCAACTTAAACCTCTAAATCATAAATGCCTCATTTTCCGGACATTGTTTCTCCAATGACACGTTAAGACCTACTACTCTAGATTATAAGTCTAATACCAATTCTTTGTAATTTCACAGCTTAAAAATGAGATACACCATTTCTACAACCCACAAACTCCATGAACCAGTTGTTAAATCTAGTACATACACGTATATTTAGTAGATTATGTTTTGTATATATAAGCTAATATAATATATACACCGTAGCCAATTGTTAGGTGCTTGTATGCAGCCTTAAGAATGCAGTTTTTTTTTTCCAGGAATGTAATTCTAGCTCAAGTTTTTACTGGATATTCCACTCATTGTTCTAACTGAAAACAACTGAATAATTCTTTAGATATTTATAGCATCTGTATGAGTAAGCATCTTTCATTTTTAATACTGATATAGTTTGGAGGACTCATAGAAGCGGTAGTATCAGCACCAGCATAATAACAAAGCATATTCAGAAGGCTGCAGGTCCATAAAGAAATTATAGCTAGCTAGCAGACGACAACAATAACAACCACAACATAGCAATCTCAAGTTGTTCCTGAGAGTGTGGCATACCTGCGACTGAACTTAGATGTCAACTTGTTGAAAATGGAGAATCTGCCGGTTGTGCCCATGGCTGAAGTATCTTGTGAGTGCATGGGAACGCCGCCTGGACTGTTATAGTTGGCGGGTCGTCTATCCCTTATTGGACCTCCGTGGAATGTACTGCGGCTGACATGGCCACGATTTAAGGGTGCCATGTTGGGTCCCCGACCAATGGGTGAGATAGGCACGTTCTGGTTTCCTGGGGCAGTGCTACAAGTATGAGAGAAAGCAGACGTACGTAATTAGTCGCTACAATACAATCTTTTAATACACAAATATACAGATTACAATATGGGTGTAACAGTGGAAACATCATTCTAACACCATTTCCTTCTCATATATAGAATCAGTCTACTTCTCATATATAGAACCAGTCTACTTCTCATATATAGAACCAGTCTACTTCTCATATATAGAACCAGTC
>ENA-OREC01001363-OREC01001363.1-marine-metagenome-genome-assembly--contig:-NODE-1363-length-12237-cov-12.429934_pt1 | contig 12237 bp, 4 predicted proteins | sample MGYA00248626_ERZ508543 | MGnify/ENA primary metagenome ERZ508543 (study PRJEB26211, sample SAMN05518279) | marine metagenome | isolation source: Puget Sound, Washington, USA | host: Bankia setacea... | reverse complement strand
TCCCCCCCATACACACATACTAAGAATTCAGGATGAATATAGAGTTGGCCCAATGATGTCCTGAATTAAGTTGGTTAACTGTATTGAATACTCGCGTTGGTGGCTTTAAAATATCCTCAAATATCACGTGTGTACTATAATAAGATTTACAATGTTATCAGGATTTTATTTGTTAAAGGATTTACGCTTTTTTGTTTACCGTTATGTATTAATCTGTTCAATCAATGATTTAAAGCTCTTAACATTGTTATTTAAGGCTTTTAAAATTTAAAGTACTTTCAAGTTTGTAACATATCTGTCAAGGTTAAAGAACTTAATGATTCGAATATGTGGTTGCCAATTTTTTAATGGAACATACCCGGGGGAAAAACAAGAGTCTGTATATATGCGTCTTATGTATATGTGATCACATGCACTACCGAACACATCGAACATCGAACTTATTTCTTTATATTTGACCAAACTCCACATGCTTTAACTGGAACTGATTTGATAATATCCACGATGCGCTGTCTGATCGAAGATTCGTAATGGAGATTTATTAACTATAACTTCAGCATCAGCGTCTTTGATGATACACAACCAAAACGTTAAATGGTTACACCACTGTTGTTGTCGATCATAATGATGCTTATAATGTCCATGCTGTCTCTTCTGATTTTGATTATGACCAGGAAGAGGAAGAGGAAGAGAAAGCGGGCTGTGTTGCGCTGGAAGATGACTGCTAAATTATGAAACCCACCACACTTGCATACTAAACTGTGAGTATATTAAGCAACATACTTCAACTTACCATGTTTATCAGGAAAAATAGATACGCACCTAATAAGGGCTTCTACAACTCTATACGACTTCGCTGCACGTGCGGCTTTATGTAAACACGTGTCACCATTGTGGTCACGTGCATTCACATCCACACCACTAATCGCCATTAAATACACCACCGGAACACCATTTGGTTTGACCACGTGACCACCATGCCCTGTGAGCACGTGTAAAAATGTCTGTCCCGTGTTGCTATCAGTGATGTTGATGTTTTTCTTGGAGTTGATAAACGCGTCACACGCCTTCCATAAATCACGTGCGCTGACATCCGGGTCTTTAATCGTTTGGTATAATTTTGTCACAGTAAGATCCATTTTTGCTAGATGCTGTTTAAGCTATCCTACACGATTGAGGTGGTGTTGGTTTCATATAACTGTGTAGGCCTATACAGTAACACCCTTCAACGAATAAAATAACACACACACACAAAACAATCGCGCAATTGCTTCTAAATCGGCAAAGTTATAGCGTTATTATCAGAAGAAAAGTATCACAACTTTTATTGATGATGTTGGACATTAGACACACATTCTGCACGTATAGGGGTACACTCCATATGTGCAACCAACCTATTCGACGTTGTACAATACTGTACGGTTGAAGTGCCTTGACTTATTACCGATCACATATGTTTAAATACGGCGTACTAACTAAATGACAGACCACTTTATAGACATAAAGTCTGTGCAATATAGACTAACTTCTAATCTGTTGTTGTTTGTTCATATAAGAATGCAAATACAAGGTCATTCATGTTCGACCTTCACACATAACTACACTGACCGACACTGCATTGCCTTCAACAACACTAGTCCATGAAGTTTAAAAGTCTTGCAAGTCCTAGTTCTGTTCCAGATTTTCAGAGTGCTACCTTCCGACCAGTATCCTTTCAACCCAAGATCATTGTCCGGTTCTATTTTGAGAACTATTTCATCACTCCCAGACCAGTTATCGACTTACCTTTCGATGTTATTTCCTTACATAAGCCTTTAATCCAAGTGCTATGATTTCTAGTCTTGTTTAGAGTTTTTATGTTGTTCACAAATTCAGCCAATCAACTGCATATTTAGATTTCACCTCCAAATTGCTCCAAATTGCTCAGAAGTTCTACCGATCATCTGCCCTTCATCCATGTGCTATAATTCTCTTTCAAGCTCCACATTCTTACTTTATCCCGTGATATATTTCACATGTACATTACACGGTGCTCCACCTTTTCTTTCATTCCTTCATCTCTACATTACTCCCCTCTTTGAATTATTGACCACACCATATCATTTCTTACACTGATTTACACCCCCGATTTTCAATGCCATTACGTTTAAATTAAAATTCGTGACCTTTTAATTGGTTTCCTTTAAGGTTCTAATTAAATAGTGCCCCAATAAAACGTACCAGCGAGCCTTTTGAAGTTTATACAAATCCGTGTTGAAATTCAATAATAGAATTGTTAGTTAATACAGCAATAAGCACTGTGCTATGTATATTGGCATGAATAAACAGTTTTGGTTCTTGACTTCATGCAAAAGACGGTTTGTCAATAACATGTCATTATTTATTATGCGGCTACATATCATGTTGTAACTCATTAAATCTACCGAACTTTATCTGAAGATCATCCGTCAATCATGTATAACTTGCTTCATAGACAACCGTAGTGTGTCCGCATGAATGTTTAATGTTTCTCAACCTTCTTACAACGAACATCTGTCAAAGAAGACCGCTGTAACGGTATCCCCTGGTTCACCTGGATGGTCTTTGTTGCCAGGGTTGATTGTAGACTGTTAACCAGTTTTAGAGCACAAGGTTTCCGTGTCATTACATCGTAAAAAATAGTTTTCCTTAAAAGGGGCCGTGCAGAATGGATAGGGTCCGGGACAGGAAGGTGCGGTGTGTACATTGCTTAGCTCTCCGTGGGAGTTTTAAGGAAAGGATGAGCAAGTGTACGGGTACATGCAGTTAGATTTAATGCACACATTCAAAACAAATAATATTAGAATTCACAAGATATTTGTTTGAACCATTGTTTAAATCTTAACTCAATCTTTTTTTCTTTGACAAACTGTTTAAATACCATTTCTACTGTATCTATACTATTCAAATTATTAATCTTGAAAGAAAATATATCAAACTGCAAGGAATTTTATCTGAAAAGTTTTGAAAAAAAGATAACACATGTACACTGTAAATATGTAAAGTAGCGTTTAAGAGGCAACTATTCAATTGTAGCGTACGTCGCACCTTTTATGTTAATTGTTAATACGTATAGATCTAATGGACTGCTAAAATCTGTGGAGTACATACAGTGTTTAGATCACCCGTTGATTAGCTGTGTGAACGTTTAGAGAATAGTTTAGATCAATACGTTATGGTAATAAGATTAAAAGAGCAGTGATCCGTTAATACAATTCTTTGTTTAACAACTGTTTAAAAGTATGGAAGCGTGTGTAGGACATGCCATTTATAGATATATTTTATACAATCTGACGGACTGAGATATAACATTACTATATATTAAGGAGAAATGTTCATAAATGAGGAATGGCGTTAGTAATTAAGGACATACCATTGCGACACTGGTCTTTTTCTGTTTAAAGTCGAGATATAACCAAATGTACGCACGCAGTAGTACGAAAGCGATTACGGGACATGGAGTGAAGTAAGTCTGAAAAGACAACCCATTGCGACACTCATCTTTTTTTATTCATTTATTTGTTTAAGTCGAGAAACATGTATACCCAAACATCACGTGTATTTCAATTTTGTTTTTAAGTTATAGGCATCACAATTCTATCGTATGAAACCGGATCTATTCATAGAAAGATTGTGTCATTATAGGTGACATTACTACTCGTGTTAGTTAACGAAATCTGAATTGTCTACAATATTACTTATTCTTACCCCGTGGTCATTAAAGTTAAACAAAACACTGGCACGTTAAGTATATTCGAATATTATACTCTTTCTTTCTTTGTAATCGTTCCTTCCTATAAAGTACTTGTTTTATTAACATGACAATGAATTAATCTTAGCATTAATTAAAAATAATCGACTATAACAGGTTTATTGACAAACCGCGCTTGTTGATTTGTATAAACAATAGTAATGAGTAACTGTAACCATAAAAATGAACTGTTTAGTGTTCTGGCAGTTAATTTAGTTGTAAACATAGTGCGTTTTTTCAGTAACATGCATTAATGACTAAACTGAAGCGTAATCCATAAATAAAAGTAATAAATACCGAGATATACTTCTACTACGTAGTCAAGGTTCACTGAAAGGTGTACTAGTGTTTACAAGTGTGATTTATTATATAAACATACATATTTACTTATTGACACAGGTAAGTACTGGTGCACTAGAAAGTAATCATGTTTGGTTAAATTTATTTTGTAATGAAGGAAAACTGATGACACAAAAACAACAAAGATCCGTGAAGTGTATATACAACAGGTGTGTTTTCACAAACTAGAATTGAGATACTAAAAACAAACAAATAAACAACTAACGAAGAAAAAAGTAGCCAAATAAACAAAACTCATTGAATATGACCAATATGTTTGTTTACACTGATTTGGTAAATGCTATTTTATATATATTTTAAGTCAAAAGGCAGCTTACTTGATCCGTTTACTACAAGTTATATATGAAACATTTGAAAGTGTTTTTTTCACTGCTAGTTACACATTTGCTTTGATTTCCGTTGTTGCTGACAATCATGACGACAGTGAGGATGTTACATAAATTGAAATCTAAGCATTCGTACATTCGTATTGTCAGATGTGAGTTTCGTATCGAATACAATACCCCAAACGGCTTGTTTTAATAAACAAGATTTTCCATACTAACATTCGAAGACAGATTCATGCTGAGCTGACCTGAGTGACAACACAAGACAGGTTCTAGTGACAGGACTAAGCTGTTCTGTGTCAGTATACTTATATATGGGTAATTATTTGTATATTTCAAAGGTAAATGTTTGCTAAGGTTAAAGGTTCGTGTCGGTTTACTGTTGTGGGTGCTTAAAACATGTAGTTATATATTGGCTGATGATTTAATACTGGTCTAGTGGCTGAAAGCGATACCTAACTACATGTAACCAACCTTATTGCACAACTAAACTCTCTATATCCACAGTCGGATGTTTTACTTAACGGTACATTAGCTATTTTAAAAGGTTTGTTTTGATACAAGATATGCTTATGTACAAAAGGCTCAAGGAGACATGGTTTGACTAAATGGGCAACATTGTTTTTAGTTCATCCTTCACTCCAGTTGTTTCCTACTACGAATTATAATTACGTTCTCCTTCGTAATAAGACATGCGCTCCCCGTTCATTAAAGTCATCGAAAGTGTGACTTCACGTGAAAGTATGCCGTCTTAAGCTTATCACAAATCCAACAATGCACACCATCCTCCATACTGGTGGTCAGTAATATTAATTAATGATCCTGACAGTAAGTAACGGGGTTGATGAAGCAATTACTGACCACTGACTTACTTACCACGGACCAGAAATGTATGTTAGACAATAAATTCAATAGCCAACCTGTGGGGCATAATTCTGTCAAGGCTTCAACCAGTTTACCCCCATCCGTAACGACCGTAATGTTTTGACAAATAGGTTGCCTTCGCTTTTCATTTACTCCGAAACAGTTATATATATCGCGTTAACTCTGTCAATAAAGGCGTTAAATGCCCGAACACTGTCACTGTGGTGGGCTTTCAAGAAGATTCGGTGTTAATTTGGCTTTAATTCGGCTCAGACTGGTTAAAACGCAACACGTGGGGGCCAAATACGCGCCTTGGTGCACTGAAGGACAATACCGTTATATACACTTGTAGCTGAACAAGAGAAGTGTTTAGCTGAGTATGTATGTTTAGGTTGCAAAATTGACGCGTTAAATGAAAAACATGTTTATGAATAACGCAAACCTTTTACCAGATTTTACCAGCTTGTATTTGTGAAGGTAATGGTTGACAGATTCTGTGAGCTGGGTTATCTTGTATTGTGCATAATTTGTTTATTAATTACCGAGTGTAGAAAAAAACGAAACATCTGACATCATCCGCTGGTCCATACATCATCTGAACCACATAGTGTCTTGTTTATAAATATTTTTTACACCTATTATTTCACCGACACACTATTTATAGCGGACATCTTCTGTATTCATCAGTATGGAAAGTATTACGGAGAGCGGCAGTGTTGAAAACGGTTTAAGTAGTGTTAATAGAAGTGTTAGAACGATTCCTACCGTTGCGATCACTGAAGAAGAGTTTGACATCGAGTCGGGAGACATGGATGACGATACTAGTAACTCTACTGTACCATTTTCACATTATAAAGGCTCATTGGAAAACGTGTATGATGCCTCTAACGACTCTGATACAAACAAGGATCCTGCTAATGGCGATGCAAATGATAAGGCACATGTACATGCAAACCATAGTGTTCTGAAAGTAGGCCCAAAGTTCGATACATTAAGCGATACCAGCCAACCAGGGAGCAGAAAAGTGTCATTCCACAGCGATGTCGGTAGCCATCCGAATAGTCGCAAAGTTTCATCTTATGAAGAGGGCCGCCATGATGGAATGTTAATGCAGCAAATGCAGTACCTACATCCTGCTTACGGGGGAATCCCCATGGCTCAGAACTTCCGTAAACACTCATCGCAGCCATTCAGTATGTTTAGTGCACCAAGCAGTAGAAAGACATCGATGGAAGCATTCTACTGCCCCCAACCGACGATGCCTAAGTATTCTCAGCACGGTAAGGTATCTGTGTTCTCTATAGGGAATGGTTCAGACACGGGGTATATTGACGGGGATGAGGAAGAGTGTCTACCAGACTTGGGACACTATAGAATCAGCGTGTTTGATAATCAGAGACCTACATTGTTCGAACTGAGACAAGACGATGAGGTATAAATACGTATTCATGTATTCACTTATTACTTAGAGTGTACCATTTGCATGCATGTTTCTTGCTAAAACGATTCTTAACGTAAGCATTATTACATTTTCAGTAACTGTTCTCAAATGGGTGAACGACTTGTCTTACTAGTGATCGAATAGTTTAGGGTTCGAACCCCATAAAAGACCTCCGTTGTTTCCTTGATCAAGAAACTTTACCCTCTTTGCTTAGTATGGATTGGTTCCATGAACGGATTTGAGCGTGATTTCAAATATCGAACTAAAATAAAATGAGGGCCTTATTGAAGATTCACATGTGCGTCACACACACTTATATAGTAAGCACGTTTGCTCTGTTAAAATGCCTGAAGTTAAAACGTAAATACGACAATGCAAATCTCAAGATATATGTACTAGAGTCTGAAAAATAGTAATATTGCCATTTAGTTGCGGGTATGATTTGATTTGACCGTTTATGCCATATTGATCTTATTTGACAAAACATACCAATCTGCTATATGGCCTTCAGGTTTGAAATATAGGATGCTTAATCTATATAAATGACCGCCACAACTAAAAAGGGGATTAATTAGGTTATAACTGACCATTATTAGGTTGCATTGAGTGAGTTATAGTCCACTACAAGTGCAGACCGCGTATAACTTGTAATATGATTATAGTATACCAACAAATCAACTAAATACTACCAAAGGACCGAAATAACCGTAAATATGCAGTTTATAGAGCCTTGACATCAGACGAAACAAAAACAGCAAGATTTAAGAGCATCGGTACACATAAGTCCTGTAGGCTAAGTAAATTCACACATTTCTTCCCTGAAACTATGTAGGTACAAGAAAATTAACAAAAACTTAAAATACCTGTAGTTTGAAACTCATTAATTTTGTTAACAGCAACAGAACGGCAAAGGTATGAAACTATTCAAAATTAATTACAATCTGTCAACACTAGACAATAAATATGTGTGTTTTAGGTAATTACTGTGACGGCTTGACAACTGGCTTTATTTGGATGATAATATCCTATCCGATATACGACTTTGTAGTATTGTCTGGGTACAACATTTCTACATCCTGTTTTAGAAGATTTCAAGTCTTCAGGCAAAATAATATAATTACTAAACACGTGCATAATTTGGAGACTATATCATAAAGTTAGCGATGTTTTTTTTCTTTGTTTTTCTTTTGATAAATGCTATATCTGTGCAAAATGATGCTGTTTTTCTTGGATATATATATAGAGATAGATAAAATATTACTTTTACGGCCATTTACACATTATTAAGCTTGTTGCATTAATCCATACATTTTCAGCAAATAGCAATAGACACAACTTTATTAATGTAGCCAGTACACACTCGTATAATAACAGATCATCTTACAGCCAGTGAATACGAGTTACGTTCGTTTTCGTTTTTTTCCTACATTATATTTCTATAATGCGAAAACCTTCTATCTGCTTCTGTAATCAATAACACATAAAGCCATATCGCGTTCATCTCTTTATGTATACCTTGACTGCCGTGATGAGCATTGTATACAACTGTGTTTGAAGTAAATAATTAATGATTGTCAATTTGTAACTTGAGACGTTCACACCATTGCTCAAATATTGACCTGTCTAACATCTGATTTATTTGACGTATTATCGTTTATCACTGTTGTTGCCTGTCTTTGTACGTGTAAAATGTAATTATTTGTGTTTTGTCAACGTCAGCAATATTTTTAACGGGACCATTTAAAATGACTGAAGTATATATTCATCAACATATATCATTGTTTCATGTGCAGTTAAAACGTTAAACCTCTATAACGATTACTATAACAGCATGTGTAATATGTTTATCGATATACCACTACACACTGAAAATAAAAGTAAACATCCATCTTACATAGACCACTGAGTAGCTGATGATGTAGCATTCTTTAAGGGTGGTCGTTCGAGTGAGATAAGGGTGGTCGTTCGACTGAGATTCCCAGCCACATCTCTTGTATTATTATTATAAAGTTCCGTTATTTAAACCACCCCATATATAACGTGAGCTGTTAATAACCTGTATTGGATCACAGTCAACTTTGTTTCAATGTAACTGGGTATCGCTATAAAGACCACGTTTTCTACTCTAAGTGATTACAATCAACTTTGTTTCAATGTAACTGGGTATCGCTACAATAAACACCACGTTTTCTACTCTAAGTGATTACAATCAACTTTGTTTCAATGTAACTGGGTATCGCTATAATAAAGACCACGTTTTCTACTCTAAGAGATCACAATCAACTGTGTTTCAATGTAACTGGGTATCGCTTAGGCTATAAAGAACACGTTTTCTATTCTAAGATATTCTCATTTATGTAGCAAACGACAATGAAATCAAACTAACAAGCCTATTAAAAGCGTGTATTAATTATATGTACTACCGCCACAACCAGAAATATACATAAACTATACAACTAAATAATACAAAACATGTTAAACACCACGCATAAAATAGATCAAATACAAACTGAGCATTGTTTTGACTTGTGTGTTATTTTGTATCTAGCTTAACCAGGACTCGTCACCAGCCGAAGGTCCATCAGAGCTGTTTCATGACGAGCTAACAGACGACGTAGAGAAGAGTGAACCAAAGGCTGACGTATCTAAAGGTGGACTCAAGTTTGGCTGGATCCAAGGTGTACTGGTAGGGTGTATTTACCATTGTTTCGAGCTTATACAAAGACACAGCGTTTAGAAACGAACATCATGACCTCGTTTGATGTACACTTTTAGTAGAATGTATTTACAACCTTGTTAATCGTACCCAAATATCCAGAGCTGAATAAAACAGACGTGATACAGTTTAAAGGTACACCCTTCATCAGTATTCAAACATTGCCACTGGTCATGGCGTTTTGATACCAGCGTTTCACTGATTGGCTAATATAGTTAAGTTCTACTGAAAAAATGCTTCAATGTTAACATAAACTAGCAGGCTGCATATTAAATTTGGACAGCTTATTTTTCTGATACAATTTATTTCTTAGTGTCGTATATTTAAGTGATTTTGAGGAGTAGTTTGCGTTTAAGATCTAAGGACATAGTTTAGGACATGCTATCAAATGATTCAGGTTATGCCGTATGACGCACCCAAATGACGCCATCTTTAAACTCCTAGTAGTACGTGCGTTGTGTTTCTGTCATGCATTACTTGAATTATGTTTGTGTAAAACTAGGTGATATGAGTAAGTTATATATACTTTCTAAATGACTACATCTATATCGAGCGAGCTTTCTGCTGACTAGAGTTTAAACAAATTCGTTGGTACAAGCACCGTTCAGCTATATGCGTTAACTGGTTGACATTATACAATGACTATAATGTGTTGTTTGGTGTCCAGGTGAGCGATATAATGACATTATAACCCTCTTGTTTGCAGGTACGATGTCTGTTGAATATCTTTGGTGTGATGTTATTTCTGCGACTGTCATGGGTCACAGGTCAAGCAGGTATTGGCATGGCAACGGTTATTATTGCGCTGTCTGCTGTTGTGACGTCCATAACTACAATGTCCATGTCAGCCATCTGTACCAACGGGGAGGTGAAGGGAGGTAAGTAGAAATCTGGTTGTCTAGTTAAAAAATAACTCATTAAAAGTAAGTTTTTCGTTTAAATGTTATTCTCCCAAAATGCATGGAACACACATGTTTTATTCTTCTCGCACAAAGAGACCTATGTATATTGTTTAACGACCAAGCTTCTCACAAACCAAAATTGAATATCTTTAAGCTGAAGCGAAATCTGCCATGAAGTGTTATTAGCTGTGAAATACAAACATGTCTTACTACATTGAACGTTCGGCTTTGTACTCGTTCCCGTCGAAATGTAGAACAGAACGAAACATTTATACTCTAATAATAGGCAGCTTCTCACAACAAAGTTATATACATCTGTATCGTAGTTGACACCATAGTTTAGGGTTGAGCGTGTTTAAAACAACCATAAGAAAAATATGTACCTATACAATTATATAATTTCGATATATATTAAAGCGTTACATTTAATCAACAGGTGGTGCATACTACATGATCTCCAGAAGTCTTGGTCCAGAGTTTGGCGGGTCTATAGGTATTGTGTTCGCCATTGCTAATGCTATAGCCGCCGCCATGTATATTGTAGGTTTTGCTGAAACGGTCAGAGACATTATGTGGGTACGTAGGTCACACATACATTGATGATAACAGTGTGCATAGTATTAGGTTAAGGTGTTTTTTCAACTAGCACTAGTTATGTTGACGTTTTGAGTAACACTGATGTCATTTGTATGATGTGTTTAACTGAAGATTCATCGGCAATATGTTGTGAAAAAGTGATGCTGTTAAACTCAGCTTTTATCAATACATCGATATTCCGTGTTAAACTGTTCTTCACCAACATGCCGTGTAAAACTGTTTTACCGATATGCCGGGTTAAACGGGGTTTTTACCGAAATGTCGTGTTAAACTTGTTTTCACCGATATGCCGTGTAAAATTGTTCTTCATCGATAAGGCGTGTTAAACTTGTTTTCATCGATATGCCGTGTAAAATTGTTCTTCATCGATAAGGCGTGTTAAACTTGTTTTCACCGATATGCCGTGTAAAATTGTTCTTCATCGATAAGGCGTGTTAAACTTGTTTTCACCGATATGCCGTGTAAAACTATTCTTCACGTTATGCTGTAATATGTTAATTAACTGATGCTTCATTAACCCTATAGGAGAATGGAGCCATGATCACGGGTAACAGTATCAATGAAGTGAGGATTATTGGTTTGGGTGTCACGTGTATGTGTCTGGGTATCGTACTCATTGGAATGGAATGGGAGGCTAAGGTATGTGCATGAAGCTTATTTGAAACATAACCAGTGCTCTTTTGGAATGTCTTCTCTGGTGGGCGCTTGAATAATGTTAGAGACCACTTCGCAATGAACGCTTCTTTATGATGTTCTTTCTTTCATCTCTCTCGCAGTCTAAGTAAAGATATTGTAAACGCCTAGGTATCATCGTCCTTCATACAAACCTCTATAAAAGTCACAGTGTTATCATCTGATATATCTGTTTGTTTAATCCCAGTACCTACTAGTATAGTTTCTATGATCTTCCATTTAAATGACAATGCACGACTGATCTTGACATGCAGACGAAATTGATGCTGACCGATATATGGAAGTAAAACACTTGAACATGAATTGATAGATGCAAAATATACCTAAACAACATGTCCTCATTGAACATCATACCATGCTTCTCTATTCTTTTGTTTCAGGCACAACTGGTGTTGCTAGGTATACTAACACTTGCTATCATCAACTTCTTCATAGGCACCTTCCTTCCAGCGAGTGATGAGAAGAAATGGAAAGGCGTCGTCGGATACAACGGTATGTGCTTATTTCAGCTAAGTATTATGCCCATTAAACGTATAACAAAAATAGTTTAAAGGCACAGACGTGATATA
>ENA-OREC01001362-OREC01001362.1-marine-metagenome-genome-assembly--contig:-NODE-1362-length-12239-cov-13.447624_pt1 | contig 12239 bp, 4 predicted proteins | sample MGYA00248626_ERZ508543 | MGnify/ENA primary metagenome ERZ508543 (study PRJEB26211, sample SAMN05518279) | marine metagenome | isolation source: Puget Sound, Washington, USA | host: Bankia setacea... | reverse complement strand
GCCAAGCAAAAACGCCACAAAGGTCACCGGCTCAAATATTGTCGATTTCGCCGCATTTAAACAAGCCAACCCAAGGCACAGCGATGACTAACAAAGAGCCATGGTTAACCCCTACTAACGGCGAGCTGGTCGCATGAAGAGCGCATTGCCCTTAGCCTTTTTTACCAGCCCCGATGGTCACATGCAGCTGCAATTAAAATGGTTGATGAAAGCCTATGGCTTACGCAACAACATTTGGCTGGGTTGTACGAAAAGTCGCCTAAGACCATTAGCGAGCACATTAATAATATCTATAGTGACGGTGAGCTGGAGCCAGGAGCCGCTATCCGGCTATTCCGTGTAAAGAGTCGGACAGTTGCCCTAGAGGGCGCGGGGGCCCAGGCGCGGCTGCTGGAGCATTATAATTTAGACGCCGTTTTGGCGGTGGGTTAGCGAGTGCGGTCAAGTCGGGGTACTCTATTTCGCCAGTGGCCCACACAGCTATAAAAGGGTACCTAGTGGCTTCTTTAACGTGGCTGTCCACTATATTCGCTATACTCCTCGAAGCCAGCTCAAGGCTACAAATCCCCCTCACCTCCTTCAATCATTAGATTGCCCAAATCAAAAGCCCACAATGTATCCCCTAATTGCCGTTAGCAACTTAAGTAATCATTGACTTTAGTTACAGCTTTGCTAATTTAGCTAAATTAGCAAAGCACTACATCTTATATGGTTAACAAATGACACATTCAGCGATCTATGAGTCGATTCGGGCCGCTCTAAGCGAAGCCCCTCGTAATCAATACACAACCGAAATGCACCTGCAAATGATCAAACACGCAGACTCTTTAAAAGACATAACCGCAAAAGAGTTTTGTGAAGGGGTGGGGCTAAAGCCAAGTTTCGGTACCGAATTTAGCAAGATGCGTAATCTCACTCAGCGATTAAAGGCGGCGGGCTTAGATACCAATAAACTATAGGCGTTACATAAGCCAACGTAATCGAAGTGATATGTGCTCAGCTTCAATAACAACACTTGCTATAGTCGCACGCCACCCAAGCATGGCGTGCCTATAAAAATAGAAATAAGCGACTTACCTATGAATAAACAACAACTCGCCGCCAAAATCTGGGAATCCGCCAACCAGATGCGTTCCAAAATTGAAGCCAACGAATACAAAGACTACATACTCGGTTTTATCTTCTACAAATACCTCAGTGACCAACTGGTGCAGTTTGCGACCAAAGAAGGCATGACACCCGAAGACATTAAAGCCCTAAGCGAAGAAGACGCCGACACGGTGAAATACGTACAAGACAACTTAGGCTATTTTATTGCGTACGATAATTTGTTTTCTACTTGGGTTGACCCTTCTTTTGAGTTCGACGAATCCAACGTGCGCGATGCGCTCTCGGCCTTTAGCCGCTTAATTTCACCCACCTACAAAAAACTGTTTGAAGGCATTTTCACCACCCTAGAAACGGGCTTAAGCAAACTCGGTGAAAGCGCGGGCAAGCGCACCAAAGCCATTAGCGACTTACTGCATTTAATTAAAAGCATCCCCATGAATAGCCAGCAAGGCTATGACGTACTGGGCTACATATACGAATACCTAATTGAAAAATTTGCCGCCAACGCCGGTAAAAAAGCCGGTGAGTTTTACACCCCGCACGAAGTCTCGGTGCTTATGTCGCATATCGTCGCCCACGAGCTAAAACACAAAGACACCATCGAAATTTACGACCCAACCTCAGGCTCGGGTTCGCTACTCATCAACATTGGTGAGGCGGTCGAAAAATACGCCAAAAACAAAGACAGCATCACCTACTACGCCCAAGAGTTAAAAGCCAACACCTATAACCTCACCCGTATGAACCTCATCATGCGCGGCATTAAAGCCAGCAACATTAAAACCCGCAATGCCGACACCCTAGAAGACGATTGGCCGTATTTTGATGAGAGCGACCCGCAAGGCACCTACCACGCCCTGTATGTGGATGCCGTCGTCTCCAACCCGCCGTATTCTCAACAGTGGGACCCAAGCCATAAAGACAGCGACCCACGCTATTCCCGCTTTGGCCTTGCCCCCAAAACCAAAGCCGACTTTGCCTTTTTGCTGCACGACCTTTACCACCTAAAGCCCAACGGCATTATGACCATCGTCTTGCCCCACGGCGTACTCTTTAGGGGCGGTGAAGAAGGGCAAATTCGTAAGCAACTGATCGAAAACGACCACATAGACGCCATTATCGGCTTACCCGCCAATATCTTTTTTGGCACTGGCATTCCCACCGTGATTTTAGTGCTTAAGCAAAAACGCGGGACTATTGAAAAACCAGAGAACGATGTGCTCGTGGTCGATGCCTCCAAACACTTTTTAAAAGAAGGCAAAACCAACAAACTGCAAGCCAGCGACATCAAACGCATTACCGATGCCGTAATACACCGCAAAAGCATCCCCACATTCTCGCAGCTTGTAGCCAAGCAAACCCTGCGCGATAACGGCTACAACCTCAACATCCCGCGTTATGTAGATTCCTCCGCAGCGGCCCCAAGCTGGGATCTACACGCCACCATGCTCGGCGGCATACCCAACAGCGAAATCGCCAACCTACAACACTATTGGCAAACCCTGCCGCAACTGCACGCCGCCTTGTTTAAAGCAAAATCGGCCGCCTACAGCGAGCTTGCCATTAGTAGAGAGGCCGTAAACGCCACCATTACCCAACACCCGCAAGTGGTCGACTTTATTAGCACTTACAACAATGCCTTTGCCGGCAGCAATAAAAGCAGCAGCTTCGACGACTATTTGAACACCACGCTTATTGCAGGCTGGCAAGACCTAAAGCGTAACCAAACCGAGTCCGCATTAAGCGCCGAGCTATTTAGCCGTTTGGCCCCCATTGCCTTAATCGACAAATACCAAGCCTACCAATACCTAAACAACCAATGGCAAATCATCAGCGCCGATCTAGAAATGATGCAAACCGAAGGTTTTACTGCCACTAAGCAAGTTGACCCCAATATTGTAATCAAAAAGGTCAAGGGCAAAGACACCGAAGTACAAGACGGCTGGAAAGGCCACATACTGCCCTTTGATTTAGTACAACAAACCTACTTGAGCGATGACCTAGCTGCTCTGGCAAAACAAGAAAACCGCCTTGTCGAAATCGCCAGCACGCTAGAGGAAATGCTCGAATCCCTAAGCGAAGAAGACAAAGAGCAAGATACCGTAAAAGAAAGCAAAGACGGTTTTGCCAACGCCGAAGTAGGCAAAGCTGCTAAAGCATTTCTGAAAGAACAAAAGGAAGCGAAAACGGAATTTGCACAAGACAGCTACGAAGCCAAAATTATTCGTGCCAATAAATTAATCGACGAAGAAAAAGCCCTAAAAAAAGCGGTAAAAGAAGCACAAATCGCACTGCACTTAAAAACCAAAACCACCATCGAAGGCTTCACCGACGAGCAAGTGAATAAATTGCTGCACCTAAAATGGATCACGCCATTAAGCGCCGAGCTTGCTGCCATGCCAAGCGCCGTCATCACTCAACTCACCAGCCAAGTGCAAGCCCTTGCCGATAAGTACGCCGTCACCTACTCGCAAGTAGCCAGCGAGATACTTACCACCGAGCAAGAACTGGCTGAGATGATGGGCGAACTGACGGGCAATGAGTTTGACTTGCAAGGCTTGAATGAGCTCACCAAGTTATTGAAGGGCGTATAAGATGAATGTGGGAAAAAAGGTGCCTGAAATACGGTTTAAAGGTTTCGAAGGCGAATGGAAGCTGTTCTCATTGGGAGAGCTTGGTGCAGTTGCAACAAATAAGCGTATTTTTATTCATCAAACTTCGTTAATCGGCGACGTACCTTTTTATAAGATTGGTACTTTTGGCAGGGAGCCAAAACTGTTTATCTCTCAAGAACTTTTTGAAGATTATAAAAAGCGATATCCGTTTCCTGAAAAAGGAGATCTATTATTTTCAGTGATAGGTAGCATAGGTAGAGTTGTTGAATACACGGGTGAAGACGAATATTTTCAAGATTCAAATGTTGTATGGCTTAAGCATGATGGCGCTATTGTAAATTCATTTTTAAAACAATTTTATTCTATCGTGGAATGGGAAGGGATAGAAGGAAGCACAATTAAGCACCTGTATAACCGAACTATCCTTGAGACAAAAATTCAGATTCCGTCCAAACAAGAACAAACCCAAATCGGCAACACCTTCCAAAAACTCGACAGCCTAATCAACCAACACCAACAAAAGCATGACAAGCTCAGCAATATTAAAAAAGCCATGCTGGAAAAATTGTTCCCCAAACAAGGCGAAACCATCCCAGAAATCCGATTTAAAGGGTTTAGTGGGGAGTGGGAGGAGTCAAATTTAGAACAATGCACGGATCTACTAACGGGCAACCCTTTTAATAGTAAGGAATTTACATCTGAAGGCTTTTTTTTAGTGAGAGGAATGAATGTAAAAAGAGGATGTTTAGACTCGTCGCCAGAGATTTCTGAGTTTTGGCCATCATCTAAAGGTTTGGAGCGTTACTTACTTGAGCCAGAGGATATTGTGGTTCAAATGGATGGGGCACTAATTGGGAAAAGTTACGCCAAAATAAAATCAAGTAATTTACCTGCTATTTTGGTTCAGCGTGTAACTCGTATTAGATGCAGTGAGGTAAACTCTGAATTTATCTATCAGTACATACAAAAGGACTTCTTAAAACATATTTCTGGAATAAAGACAGAAACGGCGGTACCGCATCTTAGTTTGCATGATATTCGTGCTTTTTCGATTTTTTTGCCTGAAATAGCAGAGCAGAATGCTATTGGCAACTACTTCCAAAAACTCGATGTTCTTATCAACCAACACCAGCAACAAATCACCAAACTTAATAACATCAAGCAAGCCTGCTTGAGCAAAATGTTTGTTTAGCAGGGAGCAAAACCATGACCACGTTTAAAACCGAAGCACAATTTGAGCAGGCCTTTATCGAGGTGCTGACCCACAAGGGCTGGGAAAGCGAGATACTCAAAAACCTTACCGAAGCCGATTTACTGCAAAATTGGGCAAATATTTTATTTGAAAATAACAAACAAAAAGATCGCTTAAACGATGTGCCGCTTACCCCTAGCGAAATGCAGCAAATTATTGAGCAGATTAAAGAACTTAAAACCCCGCTAAAACTCAATGGTTTAATCAACGGTAAAACCGTGGCCATCAAGCGCGATAACCCTGCGGATGCTTTGCATATGGGCAAAGAAGTCAGCCTAAAAATATACGACCGTCAAGAAATAGCCGCAGGCCAAAGCCGTTACCAAATTGTGCAACAACCCAAATTCGAACGCGGCAGCCCTTTGCGTAACGATCGCCGTGGTGACGTGCTGTTACTTATTAACGGTATGCCGGTGATTCATGTGGAGCTTAAGCGTAGCGGCATACCTGTAAGCCAAGCGGTAAATCAAATTGAAAAGTATTCCAAAGAAGGCATTTTTAGCGGGCTGTTTTCATTAATCCAAGTGTTTGTGGCCATGGAGCCAGACGAGGCCAAGTACTTTGCTAACCCCGGCTCTTATTCAGGGGCAGATGGCAAATTTAACCCCGACTATCAATTTAACTGGGCCGATTTTAATAACGAACCCATGAACCATTGGAAAGACATTGCCTCTACGCTGTTATCCATCCCCATGGCACACCAGCTCATTGGTTTTTACACCGTGGCCGACGATACCGACGGCGTGCTGAAAGTAATGCGCAGTTACCAGTATTACGCCGCCAATGCGATATCAGACAAAGTGGCAAAAACCAACTGGCAGCAAATAGGCAGCAGCGCCAACAACGTCGATAGATTAGGCGGTTATGTGTGGCACACCACCGGCTCTGGCAAAACCATGACCAGCTTTAAATCGGCACAGTTGATTGCCCAATCAAAAGATGCCGACAAAGTGATTTTTTTGATGGATCGAATTGAGCTAGGCACCCAGTCGCTGGCGGAATACCGTAATTTTGCGGGCGATGGTGAAGATGTTCAAGCGACCGAAAATACCCATGTATTGGTAACGAAGCTAAAAAGCACCTCCCCAGCCGATACCCTAATTGTTAGCTCTATTCAAAAAATGAGTAATATTTTTGAACAGGTGGACGATGAGGGTGTCGCAACCAATTCAAACGACATCGAAAAAATTCGCGCCAAACGCTTGGTGTTTATAATTGATGAAGCCCACCGCTCTACCTTTGGCGATATGCTTATTATTATTAAGCGCACGTTTCCCCGCGCGTTATTTTTTGGTTTTACCGGCACGCCGATTGAGGATGAAAATAAGAAAAAAGACAATACCACCAGCACCGTGTTTGGTAACGAGCTACACCGCTACAGCATTGCCGACGGCATTCGCGATGGTAACGTACTAGGCTTTGACCCCTATAAAGTACCTACTTTTAGGGATGGCGACTTGAGGCAGGCAGTGGCCTTAGAGCAGGCTAAAGCGAGTTCGGTAGCAGAAGCCATGGACGAACCGGCCAAAAAGAAGAAATTTAATTATTTTATGAATGAAGTACCTATGGCTGGCTACAAAGACGCCACAGGTAAATACCACAAAGGCATTGAAGACTACGTACCCAAAAGCCAATATTTAGGCGAAACACACCAAGCCAAAGTGGTGGAAGATATTCTGCACAAGTGGGATGTGCTGAGCCAAGGTAATAAGTTTCACGCCATATTAGCTACCAACAGTATTGCCGAAGCCATTGATTATTATCGCCGTTTAAAAGCCGCCAAACCCGAGCTTAAAATCTCTGCCTTGTTTGACCCTAACATTGATAACGACGGCGGCAGTGGCGACCGAGGCCCGACCTTTAAAGGCGATGGTCTAGAAGAAATTATGGCCGACTATAACGCCCGCTATGGCCAAGATTTTGATTTCGCCCGCCACGCGGCCTTTAAAAAAGATTTAGCCGCACGCCTTGCCCACAAAAAACCGTATGAGCGCATTCATACCGAGCCTAGCAAGCAATTAGATTTGTTGATTGTGGTCGACCAAATGCTCACTGGCTTTGACTCTAAATGGCTGAATACCTTGTATTTAGATAAGGTGATTAAATACCAAAATATTATTCAAGCCTTCTCGCGTACCAATCGCTTATTTGGCCCGGACAAGCCCCACGGCATTATTCGTTATTACCGCTACCCACACACCATGGAGCAGCACATTAACGCTGCGGTAAAACTCTATTCCGGCGATCGGCCTATTGGCTTATTTGTGGATAGGTTAGAAAGCAATCTAGAAGCCATGAATGACTTAGCGGCAGACATTACCGAGTTATTTGTGAGCGCCGGTGTGGAGAACTTTGACAAGCTACCCGAAGACGGCGACGCCTGCGCCAAATTTGCCGATTTATTTAAACAGTTCAACCAACACTTAGAGGCCGCCAAAGTACAAGGTTTGCATTGGGATAACCTCACCCATAGCTGTGGTGAAAATAACGAGCGTGAGATAACCCTAGCCATAGACGAACAAGCCTTTTTAGGGCTTGTGTTGCGTTACAAAGAACTGGCCGCCCAAGGTGAAAGCAGTAGCGACACCGGCGGTGGCGACGTGCCCTTTGATATTAGCGGCTACCTGACCGAAATAGACACCGGCAAAATCGACGCCGACTACATGAACAGCCGCTTCGATAAATATTTGAAAGAACTGAATCAGCACCAAGACCAAGCCAGCATTGAGCGCACGCTTAACGAACTGCACAAATCGTTCGCATCGCTGACACAGGCAGAACAAAAATACGCCAAACTGTTTTTACACGACTTACAGCGCGGCGATGCGCAATTAACAGAAGATCACAGCTTTAGAGATTACATCAACACCTACAAAGGCAATGCCGAAAACGCGCAACTCAACGCCGTGGTGAGCGCCTTAGGCTTAGACAAAAACAAACTGATCGCCTTAATGCACGATAAAGTTGACGAGAAAAACCTCAACACCTTTGGCCGCTTCGACGCATTAAAAGAAACCGTCGATAAAACCAAGGCTAAAGTCTTTTTCGAAAAACAAGAAGGTGCAGCTATACCGCCTTTTAAATTAAATATTCGCATTGATAAGTTTTTAAAGCAGTTTATTTTTGCGCAAGGTGATGAGCTTTCTAGTGAAGTACCTATTGGCGTTATTCCGACACCGCTGGTATTTGGTGCAACTCGGTTATATCGCGCTAGCCAAGTGTCTATGCTGGATAGCTCTCTGGAATTAGGTAGTATTACCTTTAAAACTGATATGCCGTATGAGCACAATCCTACATCGTTGCTTACACTCGATGGCTATGAAGAACTACAGAAGCTTGGCGTAGTGTCTTCAAGTGTATTAGATGTCACTATTACAGCTCTTATGGAGCTAGAACTTATCTCGAAAGAACTTGAGTTTCCGCTATATGAAGAAAGGAAAAGCGGCATCGTTTGGGCGCTTAAGGAAGCTCGTGATGGAAGCGTATACACCGAATTTATGGCCTACGCTGTCAATGTGTTAGGTGATGAAAGCTTTAGAACATACATCGAGAGTGGCCTTTATGATTTAGGGAAAATGACTTTTGGTGCAGCCTTTGTTTCATTGCCAAAGGTGTTAATTAAAAAGCTAAAGGAAAATCGTCAAGACAAGCAACAACAGAAGCTGGAAAGTGAAGCGATTGAGGCAGCTGTGAATGTTGTTGATTACCGAACTAATCCAAAATTGGCTGATAAGTGGAAAATTAACGAGCACTAAGTTTAATGCTATTTATAGCAGTATTAATTGCTGAGGGAAAAGATAATATTAATACATTTTTGTTTATGCACTGTTACAAGGAGTATATAGAGCTTAAACGATTTTGAACATGAGCCGAGGGGAGTGACAAAACGTGGTGGCGAAGTCTAAAAAGTTTTCACCTGGCTTTATTAGTTTGGCTGATATGTACTTGGCCTATAAGAAGGCAAAGGCAGATTCATTCTTCGATAATTTGCATCCAAGCACTTTGCTGTTTGTAGAGTTCGAGAAAAATTTGAGAGGGAATTTAGAAGGATTGCTAGATACACTCACTATGGGGGAGGCGGATTGGTGGGCCGATGAGAAAATTCTTGGTGAATATCTCTATATTCCTAAGGCAATTGACGAATCCCCATGGGAAAATCGAGAGCGAGCACATTATAGAAGTGTCGATCCTTTGAGTGATTGGCAACTTAGGTTTGATGAAAGTGGTGAAACTCGGCTTGCCGCAGAATATCGGCTTATTATTGCAGCAACGGTTGAATTCCAAATTATTTCTGCGTTATGGATTTTGAAGGTCGGAAATGTTTTTGAGGAAAAACTGGATAAAGATCTTTCTTATGGCAACCGTTTACGACGAAGGCGTGGATTATTTCCGTACGCAGGTGACGATCCTGGCTCTCTAAACCTGGAATCGCTAGGCTTTTTTACGCCATATTTTTCAGCATACAGAAACTGGAGGGGTAACGGGTTGGATGCGATGAGGTCAATGGTTTCTGAGGGGAAGTCAGTGACCGCTATCACTATGGATTTAGCCAGTTTCTATCATAGCGCTTCACCTGATTTTATTACCCGACCATCGTTTCTCAAAAAAATTGGTGTTTCTTTATCTTCTGATCAGAAGTCTTTTACCAAACTATTACTTCAGTCAATACACAACTGGTATCGAAATACCCCGGATTATAAAGATCGACCGGAGGGAGCTTTACCTGTTGGGCTCTCTGCCTCAAAAATCATATCAAACGTGTTGCTGTTTGAGCTCGACGCTCAGGTGAATGAGGGAATTTCTCCGAGTTATTATGGTCGCTATGTTGATGATATCTTCTTGGTTTTTGAAACTCCTGATGAAGTTTCGGGGGGGGATAGCGCTCTTGAGTACTTAGCTAAGAAAATAGATTGCCTAAAAATTATAAGGGTAAAAGGGGCCCCTCCAGACTTGCGATTGAAGTTTGGCTATGCTTCTGACTCAGACCTGCGCTTCAAGGCGAGCAAGCAAAAAATATTTAGTCTATCTTCCGAGCATGGCATTGATCTTATAGATCAAATTTCTAGTCAAATTAGAGCACAGTCTAGCGAATACCGGATGCTCCCTGAAGTTCCCATCAATGCATCTGCAATGGCTGAAAAAGCCTTGCTGGCATCACCTGATGCATCTCTTATCGCTGACGCTCTGCGAAAGGCGGACGTAGTTTCGGTTCGTAGATTGGGGCTTTCTTTATTGATTCGTGATATTGAAAGCTACTCTACCGATCTTTCGAGGGCTGAGTGGGGAGATGTTCGAAATGAATTCTACGGCCTTGTTGAGCGTCATATATTAACCCCCAAAGGGTTATTTGAACTTTTTTCTTATATGTCCCGTGTTTTGCGGCTAATGATATCGAATTACGATTTTGATCAGGCAGTTTCATTTATCGATAGCCTCGAAGAATGCTTCGATTTACTAGAAAACACTACGGTGAGGGTGAAAGGAGGGAAGGAAAAGCATCGCCTGTGTAAACGTTATTTTTCTAAGGTTCTACTTCAGACTGTGATGCAGGCTTCTACGTCAAAGGGATTTGATCAGTGGGTGAAATTACGACTTTGCATAAAGCGATTGCTGGAGTTTTCAAGTATTGACGGGTTTAGCCTAGCTAAAAGAAGTCTTGAAGCAAAGAGTTATAGTTTATTGTTAGCAGATCTGGGAGCCAGGCCATACAAGGACTTTTGGTACTACTCTCAGAGCGAAGATATAAATAAAGTAAAAGTTCCAAGGGCGCGAGAGGTTCGCAAAGTCTTGCGGCTTGCATCTGTTAGGAAGTTTAGAGAGGCCGCGCGGCTAAAACTTCCTCATTGGCCAGCTCTCGCCTTTCCTACTAGACCTTTAAGTATTCAAGAGATTGCTTTGGTTAACCCTGCTGTACTGGACGATAATTTACTATTTAGGCGAGCTATCTATGGGTTGCGAGGTGCAAAAACACTGAGTGGCGGAAGTATTACGCGTTCGCTAACCAATGACGGTTGTCGTATAAAGGTTCCGAATAAGCCAAAGGATTCAATAAACATAGCCTTAACTAATGTTGAAACGACTACAAAACAATTTTCTCTAGCTGTTTCGGGGACACCAGATCGGAGTTTAGTTCGATACGAGAGACTAAATGGCTTAATAAATGGGATTTTAAGCTCTAAGCCACATTGTGATTACGTTGTTTTTCCTGAACTTTCGATTCCAAGGCGTTGGGCTATTGGGATAGCGTCTAAGCTTGCTCGCCAAGGGATTTCTTTGATTTCAGGAATTGAATATTACCTTGATAGTTCCGCTGCGAAAACGCTAAGAAATGATTGTATGGTATCTTTGGCTACAAGGTGGCCTGGTTACTCGAGTAACTTTCTGTTTATGCAGCCTAAATTGGCTCCCTCACATGGTGAGGCAAAAACCTTAAATAAAGCAAAGAAAAAACAATACATACCTTCCGCGCCTAATGAAACATTACCAATATATGATCATGGCGGCTTTCATTTTGGTGTACTTGTATGTAGTGACATGACTGGACCTGAGAACAGGATGCGCTTTCAGGGGAAGGTAGATAGCCTCTTCGTATTGGAGTGGAATCCTGATGTAAAAACCTTTAGCTCTTTAGTTGAGGCTGCATCTTATGATGTTCATGCGTTTATTGTTCAGGTAAATAATCGTATGTATGGTGATAGCCGGGTTAGGGCGCCATATCGTATTGAGTATAAAAGAGACTCTGTCAGGATTAAGGGCGGCCTATCGGATTATTCAGTGGTTGCAAATATTGATTATCATGCACTTCGACGATTTCAGCGCAAAAGGGATATGACTGATAAGTCAGCTGAATTTAAGCCTGTACCAATTGGTTTTAAAATGTGCCCCTTAAGAAGGAATGGGCGCTTAAAAAAATCAAGATAGGCTCATTTGTCTGAAATACTACTTGTAGGAAGTGGACCGGTTGGTCCACTTCCTACTTTTAAGGTGTTTAAACGAGGTTTCCAACTAGATTTGTCAGTTCCCCTCTAGATTAGACCGGTTCCCCACCAGAATAACCATTATCAGTCGCCACTCCCCTCTTCATAGCTTTCAATAGACGGGCAGCTACAGATCAAGTTACGGTCACCGAAAACGTTATCGATGCGGTTAACCGTGGGCCATACTTTATTGCTTTTTAAATAGGGCAGTGGGCGCGAGGCTTGTTCTCGGCTGTAGGGGTGTTGCCAGTTTTCATCTAGTATGTCGTCTAGGGTGTGGGGTGC
>ENA-OREC01001361-OREC01001361.1-marine-metagenome-genome-assembly--contig:-NODE-1361-length-12245-cov-13.024901_pt1 | contig 12245 bp, 7 predicted proteins | sample MGYA00248626_ERZ508543 | MGnify/ENA primary metagenome ERZ508543 (study PRJEB26211, sample SAMN05518279) | marine metagenome | isolation source: Puget Sound, Washington, USA | host: Bankia setacea... | reverse complement strand
GGGGGGGGGGGGGGGGGGGGGCACGAGCCCTCCGTGCCACCATGTAGATCTGCCACTGCAAACCATGTATATTACAGGATGCTGTATTGGGTTTCTATAATAATGATTAAACAATACAACACCTGGAATGTATAAAGTATATACGTTGGTGTGTGTCAGTTCATTGTTTAGCTAATTATATAGATCTAGATTGTTATTCTAAATTTCAAAAGGCTTATTAAAAGTAAAACCTAGTTATACATGTGTAGATGGAAATGAAGAGCACGCGCTGAATCACATCTACAACTATCAAACGTTTAAGAAATATAACTTTTAAAACGACAAAATCCCATGCTGATGTTGTGGTCGGATTCTGTTTCAGAAAACCTGATTCAATAACAATGTTAAGTTGTAACATAATTGTGGATGGTAAATAATCGTGGGTCAGTAGAATTATCATTGAATCCTTACCTAAATCAATATCCGTCTCTTTACATAAAAGGGGCTCCCTTGAAGGATCGTATCCAGGTCCAAAATCTCGAAGTGAAACCGAGTCACCTATGTCGTCATCAATGACGTCACCATCAGACGCCCATGACGATTCCACCATTCTTACAGACTGGTACTCCGCCTTTCGTGCGTCCTTGCGCCAAAGGGCTTTCATGAGGCTCGACCAAATCATTTAAGGATGACAGAGAGAGTATCATTTAGTGAGCTCACGTATTTCACTGTTTTCACTTTTGATTGTATCACTTTCAAATAAGTAGAGTTAACATACCAAGCAAGAGTGTTCAAGGTTTGTGTAATCACCTTTTGTAATGACTATTGAACTAAAGTTGGTCGATATCGATCGTGTATCACCTAAATCACATTTTAGAAGTTGTTGAATGTCGACGGAATGTTTAGAACAACGAAAAGGTATATGTTTGATTGCTCACAACTACATAGATCACGTGCTAGTATACTTTAGATAGGCTATAGATCACACAGTTGTAAACGTTGAATAAATTGAAACATCCTCCGGTAGGCTACAATTTAATTGATATTCATTTAGTCATAACTCTTCCACATCTCTCGGAATCAGCCAAGACAATCAATTATACACATTACATAAACAGGTTGATCCTTTATGTGCACTATTTCCGTACTACGTCCTTCATTTCACATCCTTGTCTAAGAACCGCAGCACACATCATTTATCAGCCAAACACCAACCTCCATCACAGTATTGACCAGAAAACTATATTTAACTGTACCACATCATTCCATATTGCTTCACTGCCCAGTCTAATTTGTCGCTGTTCAATTTCCCAGATAATATGGGACACAATGCCTAAACTATTCTTGCATTAAATTAAAAACACAATACCGACACAAACGCACATGGCAACTCAGTGACTTGTCATAATCATTATCTGCTTAGGTCACATTTAATTTCACCGATGGAAAATTCTGACACAATATAATCCGATACGTGTGCAGTATTTGAAGGAAAGACAAATTAATATTTACCACGTTCTGTACATCTGAGCTTGTTTAACACAACACTACCAAAGACAATAGGGAGGAGACATGTGACTTAAAAACTGGTGGGAAACAATGTAGTCAATATTCAGAACAAACTCACGCACAATAGGACAATGAGTATTAGTTGAGTTCAGCTATTTTAAGCATGTTAATCATTCCGAGTTCCAAAGAGACATGATATATTATGTATTACAACATACAGCTCTTTTCCCCATCAGATTTTGGAATAATACATTAATAGATCAATACATGAGCACAACAGCATAATGGTGCTCTCGTATTCAGGAGTAACCACATCAGCATAAACGGTTTCCCAAAATACGCCCCAATCATGTATATAATCTTGTTCTTTGTCAGACAATCGTTGTTGTTGTTTTTTTAAATTAGATCTACTCTCACTGTCCTTAAATCATACTTGTGTTAAAATGGAACATGCATCAGCTACCCAAGTCAACCATATAACCAAACCGTTCATCACAACACTATTTGCATTTTATTTTGAATGAAGCATTACACGTTTCGGCAATCCAATATTAGCCGTCGATGTCAGCATTTTCACATCCTATATCCAGACTTTTTTTCCTTATGACTTGAAAATATAAAGCTTCTGGTATCGTGAATAACTGCCATATATCGTTCCTTTATTCCACGATCTATAACTACGAGTGTCATAAGTCTAAAAGCCCATCAACCTCGACAACCTTTTATCTCAAGATTTCCCCCTTTATTCTTGTAGACACAGTAGATACATAGTCCTAAGGTTGAAGGAGAAACACAGACAGTCAGCCCAAAATCGATAGTTTCTTCTACGGAGCGCCTTATGTCAAGTTCCGACCGTCATACACACAAAACTCTTAGCGGATTACAGTCAGAGTTTATGCCACTTTTGTCCTAGAAACTTTTTTGTCTCATTTTGTTTGCCGATTTCCCGATTTCTTGATATTCATGTTTCCCCCACAGCAGTTTGTCCTTTGTTCGCTATTCAATGTGAGTTCAGTGGCATTCGTGTTAAACATTTAGCCATGTACGCTTTCCGCCATGATGCAAGGTATTTTATTTACATAAACAATTCATTGTGGTTCAACAAACAGGTTTTTTCAAGTTTTTTATAAAACAAATATATTTGATCCCGAACAAAAAGCTGTTTATCTGTGTGTTAATCTTACGTTTAACTGTCAAACAGCATGCCGTAGTTTGGTTTTCGTTTATATGTCCACCCTCAGTTACAACAGACACTTATGTTACACGTTTAATCATGCACTAGTTTCACCACTAGTTATTGTTGATAGGTTCGCTCACACATTTACTCTTTTCGTAAATATATTGAACACCATAAATTAGACATCTAGATCACTCTTATATTACCCACTTTTTTATGCTGACGCCTTCGGTGTTTGTTCTCTTTCTATTTCCTATGCACACTTCACTGGTCAATTAAAATTAATTCATGTCATTTTTTGTTTCTCTTGCATGGTTTGTTTTCTCGAGAGTTCAATGTTTAAACTCGGTATATGTTTAAAGTATTACCAGTATATTGCCTCAAATGAGTTTTGACTCCATTTCACCGTTTTCCGGATTTCAGACATCGATTTCCAAAAAAAAAACGTATTCGGGAAAAAATACCGTCGCCACACATTGTCATTATAGTGAATTGCTATCTAACATCAGCTAATGGTTTCGGATTTCATGGAACAAGGCATCATATGCTGTAAATGTAACTATATCACATAAATCAACTAAATATTGGATATGACAATGCTTAACTAATATATTGAAAGCTGAATCCCATTAACACTTCCGCAAGTGTTCGTATTTTTTTGCAGATTTCATCAGACTCAGAGTTATAACTTTTACTATTGTTGCAGATTGCATCTAAAACTTCCAAAGATTAATCGACGGCAATCTCTCCGCTGATTGGTAGTTCAGTGCATTTTTAGACCAATCGGATGGTCGCATCTTTTTTTAAATTAACGGTTACACTCATACTCGTTTATTTAAACTCCTTTGTTGCAGAACTGAAATGTGATTAGAATCAAAGCCATAAACCACGATTGTAGTTTCCATCAGGCATTGTATTTCATGAGTATGTAATGCGATTGGTAGGGGGTTTCAACTTATGGTTTGCGATTTACATCAATAATTTCAATCAAGTTAAAACGGCGAGGTTGTTGATGTGATGCATTTATGATCAGATCTGTGAAATATTATATGTTTGGTATGCATTAGGTCTGGACTAGTATGAGTTATTTAAATCAGTATTATCTGAAGTGTGCGCTTATTTTGAGTACCGTTATACTTAAAAAGGGCCGAATGCTTCTGTTCTTGCAACATTATAAAAACTCAAATGACCACCAAAGTATTAGAAAACATTAAATGCTAATACTAATTAACGAACAAGGGGTCTTAATTAACAAAAGTCATTATGCTGCTGCAATAATCAGTTCTAAAGCAATTACGATAGCACCCAACCGAGACTCTTGTGCGTTAGTTCTAACTAATTATGGAGCTACATCTAACCACCTCAGAAGTCTCTGTTAACAAGGTCAATTGTTATTGCTTTAATTACAAATTAACGTGTTGTAAAGAATCAACAAGATATGTGTTTAATGAATTGTGATCGGTAGGGCTTGAGAAAGTTAAAAGTAAGCGAGATGTTCATTTAGGCTTGTGTTACGCATCACAACCAACACCCAACATAGAGGAGGCGTGTGACTATGTTATCGTAGACAGTTATAGTAAAGCGTTGACTACAAGACTGTTCTCAGTTCAATGGTAACATGTATCTATGAATCCATGTATGTATTACATGTACATCTTTATCTTATTCGTTGTATTAATTAATTACACATATCCTGATAATGTTTCATGTAGGTTTCACATACTTCATCCCCAGTTAATACATTGAGCTGGGCCTGTCCAAATATTGATCACATTCTAGTATTGTCTAAGCCGTTGTCGTCAAGAACTGTATCCCTACATGTGTAATGATACGGTCAATACGAATGTTGTGGCACCCCAATAGTGACCGATAGTTTACGTTAATGTCAGTATTGACCGCTTAGAAGTTCCCTACGATATAACGCTGCTGGTGTACAACCAAGAAGAAACACAACATGTCATCTGGTATGGTCAACTCTTAAGATTGAATCGGTGAGAGGCTAATTGAGGCTTATGATAACAAAAACCGGTAAATCACACATTATTGTTATTGTTCACGTCACTCAGGTGCTTAGATGGAATGCTAAATAGGAATATACCATTGTAAAAAACAAATTCACCTAGTCCATATTTCACTGTACATTTACTGCACACAAGCTAACAAAGAGGGTTTTATAAACCATGCTCAATTTCACATGTCTACATCGAAACATTATTGGCTGGTGATAGCCTGACAATGAAATGTATTTTTTCTCCTATTTAGTGTTGGTAAAACATATATAAAAAACACTATAACAGGCAATCTAGCCCACTTGCATGGATATACAACTAATTATATTTTAGAAAAAGACATTTGGTATTCGCCATATCCTAAGTACTCGCCTTTGGTTATCGAAAAGTTCGTAAAGATACACAGTATGAATAAAATAATTGTTACACCGGTATAGTAATGTTTTGCATATCCATGACTAAATGCGGTAGGGTTTTTAGTTGTTTGGTAGATCAACTATAGTTATAACCGTGTTTTCTCCATCGATTTCTAAGTTACGGGAGCGTGGTTGCTCATTAAATCGCAAGAAGTCCCATATTGCATTGCTGTTAAAACCGTCGAATCTAGCTTTGAGTTCAAATCAGAGATGTTCTCACCCCGAGGATGAATGAATTTATTATATTAAATACTTACCGTAGCATATTGACTATTCGAGCTATACTTTTCTTTTACCGAACGTGTCTAAATTGGATAATTACGTAATTTAGTGATGCCCTTATTTGGCTGACTGAGGAATGCATATCATTATCGCAAAGTTTATTTACATATCAACGATCTAGGTTGCTTGTGTTTTAAACATCTATTATAACAACACATTATTTACTTGATGTTAACGTATGTGTCACATAATGCTTTTGCGAGGTGGTTTGTATTTCGGTTCACATTCCGCAAGACGGCTCTCCGTAATAAAGAGTGCTGGTAGCGGTGAAATGTACATAGACGAGTTTCCAAGCGTGATGTAAGTGTAGGACTCAGTGGCTCTGTCAGTAAGGCACATACCTCAAAATCTGTATAGTGCGAGCTCGAATCGAACCGGGGCGTTAATATTTTCCCGCCATTTTTCAAATATCCTATTGAATAGTCTAAATAGTTGTTTAAACATGAAAATATAAATATTGTTCAGTATTGTTGGCCGCTATTTTGTCAAGTAAGTAGCTAGTCAACTTGACTTTGGTAATTAATTATTGGCAAATCATTTTGTATTTCGGGATCTTTTGCATACATCTATATGAAATCATATTGAATAAATAAACAAAAACGTGTACAATGACATACATATTGTTCTGCTCTTTCATGGTATACAACATAAGTAATATAGACCTTTCTTACTAAGAAACATTAAAACTGTTAACGATTTTATTTTTCAAAATTTGAAAAAAGAATGGACATCTTCGTTCAATATAATTGGCTCGAAATCATAAACAGGGTGTCGTTACATCATAAGGTCGTAAAGTACGCCCGTTTTAGTTCGAAAGGTCGAGATAACATTTATTTTCAAAACCATCGTAAGGCTGTTAAGACTCGGTACCGTCGTAATTGACTTAAAGGCAGTGAAAAAGGCTTCATTAAAATTCAACTATGTTATTATGGCGAATATATGCACGTCATTGTTATGATTTTTAGTGAAAAACTGAAAGAATAACATTTTCTTTAGAACTGTTTAGGTTTTTAAACCCTATTGATTCGCATTTTCCGTATTACTTCCCCGTTATTGTTGTTGTGTCGTTAATAAGACATTTAAAACAACAATTGCAGACATTCCATGAACTATCGCAGATCGATAATGATTCCAAGATATTATATTCATTTTCAAACTAAATACATATCCCTTCAACTTGTCAATCATTTTCGAAATAATTACTTTGGTTAATACCGAACAACTTCAGTGCTGGCAGCGCTTTGATTGTCTTCTGTGTTTTCTCCTTTATTCAAACGTCAAAACTCTCTTGCCTTGGCCCATTGAGATACAATATGTATTTGTATCGAGAATCTCTGATTGTATATACAACATAATCAATAGCGGACTAAACGTCAAGAACTGATGTATTAGATATGCGGACGCGTAATCGTATAACGACATGATTCTAGTGTGGTAAGCCCTTTAATAATATGCATTTGAACAAGAATAAAACCATTTACGCGTTGAAGCTCAAAGTTTTTGATATTGTAACTTATTCATAAATATTAGAGCCAGTTATATGTTTTATACCAAGTCTTACCTATTCAGTATTGGAATAAAATCTTATTTGTCAAGGGAGACAACTTACCGTAGAGACATTCGTAACATTCACAATCAGTTGAACCAAGAGTAGTCGTTCCTTTAAATCCTCAAATCGATTGGTATAATTCACAAATGTGAAGTATATACAATTTGTGTTTTTTTAAAGATTAATAGTGTAAAGGTATTTCATAAAATCGATTAATCAAACAAAATGACACACAGTAATACATTACCGGCAATCAAGTTATCTAAAGATCAGCTGACTTAACGAATCTGAGGAGAATTTAAAACAAACAAAGTGTGCATTTAATGATTTACATGAATATCTTAATAGATGAAAACACCATTCGATTAATCTTGAGAGTAAATACAGCTATTACATTGAGAGTGGTTCGGGTCTCGTATGAACATAGACGACGTCATGATTTAACCAAAAGTCTTGTTTATTTTAGACAAAGTCATCGTCAGAAAAGCGCGAAGAGTCAGGCTGGAATATCGTGAATATTGTATCTCCTGATCATTGATTGAACAGCTACATGTCTATGTTCATTAAATTCCTCAGTAACAGCAAGTGTACATGTTTTGTTAAGTGAGTAACAGTTAAATCCATGATAGAATATATCTGGATATTTTTTTGTATCGCTAAATGTAAATGTACATGTACATGATAGTTGTAAGTATAAACAATGGTCATGGTAGAAGCACCTGTGTGGCTTTGATTATCAGTAACATGCAGGCAACAACGTTTGATACCGCTAATATCTTGAAAACACTTGTTTACTTACGTCTCCAAGAAGGCACTGTCAGGTTTGCTTTGTTCGACATTGGCAGACCATAACTTCCACGTCGCGGGAGTTTCAAGTTCATATTCCCGCCAACCTCCAACTCTGAAGAGTAACTTCCTCGGCGGGAAAAGAGGCTTGCACAGTCTGGGTCAAATTCGAACATGCTAGCGTTGCTTCCTCGGTGAAAGAAGAATGGAGTGTTCGGAAGTGGCATGTGGATGTCCCCCTCCTCGGTACGTAGAATGTCATCGTTTAAACGGTTGGGTGGGTCATCAATATCGAAGACAGGATTATCGATGCCAATGGTTGGAACCTGTACGTTGGCGATTTTGTGAGGACTTGGAGGAGCGTGGTGATCATCGTCATCCGGATGCACAATCTGTGTAACCTTCAGTGAAGAAAATACGTCACAATAGCCATATGTTAAAACTAGTGAAAACTTAAGTCAATAAGTCAAAATGTAAACACCTATTCAACATAATCATGGTAACAATATTTTCATACATAAGCATATAACAAGAAAGAACACGGTGATTGAATACGAAGAAATGATCAAAAATAAATATTACGACATTAAATCTGTCTATATGTCACGAACATATTAATTCTCATGAGCTGTTTTAACTCTCTCAAGAATTAAAATTGTAATATGCATTTGTCTCTCCAACTACATTATAGTTTTGATTTACATGAGTACCTCTTTATTATACTAGTAAATACCTAGACCCTTTATTTTAACATTCCAGTGTAAAATATCCAGCAGTTCCCTTTCAGAAAGCAACTTTCACATATTTACCAATGACTTATACAAATTTCAACCTACATTGGCGAGTTCCAACATAGGGAATTCACTTGACAGATTATTTATCTTTGACATCCTTACGCAGTTTGTCACTTAAAAACTCACAAATTACAAACGTCTGCACCAATGTCTTTCCCTTGACATGTTGGGTCAAACATGATTGGTCAATTAGACATGTGTCAATTCACCATTACTTGTGACATTTTCTGAGTGGTTAAGGCTTTTCTTTCATAAATACATTTTAGTGCGTTAAGTTATGATATAAATACCCCTGAATCAATCGATATAGAATGTATTAGGGTAAAAGAATAGACTATTGGGTAATATGGGTACGTAACTTGACTACAATTGGTTTTCGGGATGGTGTTAAGAGAAGTTGTAAGTTACATGAGTTTTTTTCCTACGTATGTAATACCTTAATGCGTGGTGGTGTTAAGCTACAGTGGATTAGTTGAGGAAAGGTCTGACTAACTTATCGACCGAGGATGCTCTGTCTATCTCTTGACAAGTGGCATGACCGTGACATGGCGACATGATTCCTAGAAGGTCTTTCGCATGATAAGTAATCACCTTCCTCGGTTTGTATGTTACGACGTTTTCTATCGGTTTATTCGTGGGCGCGTCTTTGGTTTTTCTTTAACTGCCCATATCGCTTGCCAGTATCGCCTTACTTGAAGATTTGACATTTTCGGAACCTAGAAATGTTCTTTCCTATGAACTGTTTTTCGTGGTTCGTAATATAGTGGGATAGAGCAAATTCAGCTTTGTTGCCAAGATGGCAACTTTGGGCAATTCTCGTAATCTGCATAATCCAAGTTTGCCACCAGAACCCATCTTGAAAACGAACTTTCCGGCCACATACCTTAGAATGATGTATAAGACATCTTTTTATGAGTTTTTAAGTATGCATAATCCATTTATGATGTTCAATTTTCTATTTGCAGAATCCTTTTGGTGTTGTTTTGAAAAGTCGTTGTCCGATGCTAGAGTCAAGTTGAATTAAAAACTCTCAAATGTACAATGTACTTAATATACTGTACAATTATATACAAAAATGAATTCAACATTTGACAATTTTAGAGATAAGAACATGCATTAATTATCATATTTATGGTAAATAGATATTATAAATATTGAATTAGTATTTTTGAAAATGTTTTTTTTTTCAAAAAAATTGACTCAAATAAAAACTATCAGGACATGTATGGTTAACAGTAACGACACACAATTTGCATCTTCCTGGGAAAAACACGTTTTAAATTTTGCATAATCTTACTTTTAATCTTAATCATCAACAATATATAACAGTAAACTTTATTTCAACTTTAACTATACATGCTTTGTAACATTGTCTCTACATGTCTCAACAGTCAACCGTTTCAAAATGGTACACTATATATTATAATAAATAAGTATGTATTATCTCGTTGTACATTACATGTCCGTGGTGGATTTCTTTTGTTATTAAATTGTTGTATACTAGATAACATCATTCAATATCGACACTTCTAGCAGACAACCGACACCGGTGACATATAAAGGAACTTTGTATATATCCCGCTTCTTCTGAAATGTTCGTTTATACTGCTGCGTCACAGTCTTGGTGACTAGGAAGAGCTTAAGAAATATTATTGATTTACAAACATCAAAAGAAAGCTTTCTCATATATCGCTGTACATACTAAACATGACGTCAATTTGTGACAGGTGTTTTATAGGTTAGAAGTTAGTGATACTGGTGTCAATCTTTTGTGACTTCATAATGGACGCGTCATTTATAGATTAACAATAACTTCAGAACACGCAAAGCCTTGCTCTGAACTCACTAATAAATAATTTGAACTGAGATATCTTGATTTCGAGGCTACACAATTAAAACAGGTACATATACGTATAACAAATATGTGTTTTTGGCATAGAGGAATTATGTTATTATTTATTATTCGTGCTTTATTTACAGTTTGTGACGTAACCATGAATACACTTTTGATTCTAAGAATGCATGATTTAAAATTAGTTTGGCAAGTACGACTGAATTTCCTTTTGTTTGTATGCATATAGGCGTTATTAATAGTCTGTAAAGTGTGCCTGAACATCATTTTGTGTGTATGAATGCATAAAACAATATGAAAAACAACTAAAATTCACTTTGGTAATCATGAGTTGATGTTAATGGGTCGGGTTATATATTCTACTAACTCATATCTCAGAATTTAAGTGTCGTCAATGTTTGTCCTGGTTATCACTATTTAACACACAGGCTGTTTAATGGTAGTCTAAACTTATCCACCTGCAGTTGTTGGTATAACACGAGGCAGCTTGGTAAATAAAATGTTACTACCACACGTGCGAATTACAAACTAAGCAGGTCATTTCACTGTCATCTTTTATATCCAAGAGCGTTAGTCAATGATATATTATGTTCATTAGATATGTACATTTGGGAATACTTATCGTTTATCAATATCGTGTTATTTATGTATACCAGTAGAAAGTAAACGTATCTAGGTATAAATATGTTGCCGACTTTTTAAAGTGAGGACTCTTTATATCCATACGCAGACAAGAACATGGGAATGGTTTTCACCCTAACAAATAAAACGTTATTTTTTGTGGACCATCATTTTGACCATTAGTCTATGGAAGGATAAAGTCTGTGTAACATGTTTTATATCAAGCCGAAATGTGTCACTGCTCGTGTGCCAATATCTGTCTTTAAACCAACCAAAGGTATCTAAATAAGTCAATGCATCATTTTTACCGATTCTCCTCAGACGTATGGGTAACTACACTATCTCCGTGTTCTTTTAACTTCACTTACGCCAAGCTGTGTCTCAAGCTTACCTTACGTTTCAAAGCATTAATAGATGGTCTCACGAGAGTGTAGATATTGAGAACAAGTCTCGGAATTACGTTTGTACAGTCTCATCATCTCATTTAATAAAGCTCAATCGATTCCAACTAGACTAAATATAATGTCTGCTAACAGTGGCATGTATGAAAGCACAAGTTTGAATTTTATCGAGATAGAAAATACGATGGTTATCAATGAGTCTCACACAGGTAATTGGGAAATCAACGTGCGACTCTAAACTAACTAGCAAAGATTGATTTTATAATTAGAATAAGTTTAAAACATGCCCACATCAAGCATAGATTCAGTTTTTGAAGATATTTGAGATATGTGGATGCCAGAGTGGACGTCCGTTTCACTAGTCGTGTTAAACTTACTTTTCCATGCAACTCCGTTTGACGTTTGGTGATATAATCAGTATGTCAGTGTATAAGACATGGTGTCTGGGGCTGTACATAGTGCTTTATAATGCGGGGTAGAACAAACATTCTTTTAACTTACCTGGATAAGCGGAGCCTTTGGATTACTTGGTGAGACCCTGGCCGTGGCCTTCTTTGGCGAGAAGATCTTATCCATGCTTGTTTTGGAAACTCAGTTCAATTACCGTTAGGCAAGAAGCTATGTCAAACCGCAGGTTCTGTAAAATAAAACAAATGTAGTTACTATATACATTTCGTAACTTAATATATATCGTCGCCAAACCTGACCTTTTTATAGGATTCTACTAAGATATGTGTATTGAGATCCACGGTTAACACTTCTGAATGTAGCATCACATGTACATGGTCGTGGCTAACACTTCTGAATGTAGCATCACATGTACATGGTCGTGGTTAACACTTCTGAATGTAGCATCACATGTACATGGTC
>ENA-OREC01001360-OREC01001360.1-marine-metagenome-genome-assembly--contig:-NODE-1360-length-12246-cov-15.316789_pt1 | contig 12246 bp, 5 predicted proteins | sample MGYA00248626_ERZ508543 | MGnify/ENA primary metagenome ERZ508543 (study PRJEB26211, sample SAMN05518279) | marine metagenome | isolation source: Puget Sound, Washington, USA | host: Bankia setacea... | reverse complement strand
AATTAATGCTTACAGATTAGTTACAAGGGATATTTGGGTTGCCGAGTGATCAAAGAGTGTGTAAATTCTATGATCACTAATTGATACAGTACACTGGCTAATTATTGCACCATCGCCAGAATTCTTACAATTTGAATGTTTGGTTAAGTTGTAAATGAAAGGGCAGCACTGTGGAACAATTTTAGTTAATGAAATAAGGCTACTAGAATCCATCTTTTGCTTTACAATATTCTGTAAACATACATAAAATATATTTTATCTACATAAGTGTTTTTGCAGTAGTCAGTGTATTGTCTTAGAGATCATGTTATACACACCAAATAATTTTCCTGAAACTAAACACAAGATGTGATGGATTCAAAAGATAGCGTATTTTCCACGTATTTTCTCTTTGTGTTTTCAACTTTAATTAGCTTCCATTGTAAAGTCTTGCCATTTTCTTGGAAGTGTTATGAAGTACTTTTAGCATGCATGCGTCTGTACAAAGAATTCTTAAGTTTCAAACGGTCAGCTCAGCCAAATACACTCAATCGACTTTCTATCTAAACAAGACTATTTAAAGAACAGAACAGAACTGTATTAAGAACATGTTTTTGACAATAAATAGTTTCAGCACAATCATTTTTAGTCACAAGGAACTAAAAAAAACAACACCCCTATTTCAACATATTTGAGTTTGCTACCTTTTTAATGAACTCTCATTAGTGGTGGCACACTTTGTATTGCCCTTTAGTGATAATATATTCTACTTATGACAGATCCACACTTTTTTCCCCAGAACACATCCCTCATACACTTCAACCAAGCAGAAACAAACAGTGTAAACAAGCATCTCTATGCCCTAATGAGTGTCATTTTTCATGAGTTTATATACTATGGGCCATTAAGTCCATTTTCATTAACAATGTGTGTGATTGTTGTCTAGGTGATAGATTAATAATCATCTTCTAACTCTCCCTGGAACTTCCAAATACGTCCTGAGCCATCCATCCTCTACAAATCACTCTGTCATTGCACAAACTCACGGAAACTCTCCTCAACTGCATTTTTAAAACTGTTTCGGTAAAAGTGAATACACAACTCCCATCTCTAGTTGTCAATTTGACTAATTAGATCATCCAATTAAAATATAAAAGGTATCTAGTTTTTGCCAATTAGCAAGGTTAGGCTTTATTTTACAGCATAAATAATAATTAATATTTCAGACACAGAGAAAGATGTTTAACATTGTTTTCCCATTAATTACTTGGCAAATGTTTTTATTACCTCCCTTGACGACAGACACAGACTGGTTTTTAAATGAACTTTGAATTAAGTGCAGTAAGTAGTGCATACATATCTCAGTTCATTGAATGTGAATAAAAACTAAATATATCAACGAGATACAAACGTAACGAGATATTTTGAAGAGCAACGTCAAGCTGACAACACTTAGAAATGCTACTGCACTTACTCAAATAAGGGCTAAACGACTGGATGTGAACATACAGTCAAAACTTTAAGATAACAATGTACAAACTAGAACTTGAATAATGTGCCAATATTTTTGAAATCTCACATTCAGGAAATAACATACCCACCATACATATAGTCTAAATCTTGGTTCTGATATTGCACCTGATATGTAAAAAGTATGATTCAGTCAACCAGTGGTCCTGTTGATTTTTGCAAGCTATACCCTCCCATTCTATCACCAATGATGTGAGATCATAACTGGACAAGGTGGACATTAATTTGACAACAGTTCACTTTAACAAATTATGAATCCAGAATCCAGAGGCTTAGCTTAACTGTTATTGTGATAAGCAGGTGGCTAGCCATTGTCATGTTAAAAAGGTGTTCCCATAGAAATATTGAAAATGAATGAAAGCAAGACTTATAAATACAATAACATAATAAGTGCCTTAGGTAACAGTGTACTATAAAGTGTGACTAACTGAACTTAAATTGGATACTTATATATATACAAACACAAATAAACATAAATAATATTGTTGTTTTATTCCTCCTCGTCTTACAACAGTTCATTTTCCTCTCACTTGGCGAAACTAAACCAATCCTCCAAGCGTGACTTTCCTCCCCTTTCTCTACACTGCCCTCTTTCCATCTTCTACAGATACAAACCACCAAACCGCTGTTTCATTGACAAAATGCCGAAAATCAGTTCCACATGCACGACTCCATTACCATAAAATATCATTCAACTGTAGGTAACACTGAGTCTGTAAGTATATACTAAAACCATAAATAATTTGTCCTTTTCAATTCACAATCATTACTATACCAGCGTGAAACCTCGTCTCAGCATGTAACACTATGGTGGCTACTCTAGGGGTATGGGAAAACATATAAATACTATAGTAATGATAACATCTATACTATCAAATTTATATGATACATTAATAACTCCTGGTACAATATCCCCATGAATTTTCAACCTCTGTGACATCTGATGACACTAATTTTCAATCAACAACACATCGTAAAGGGGTTCAGCTTCGTACTCACAATGTGAACGAAAACACCATCTTCAGGGCCTTCACAACAAGTCCAGGGTAATACATAGCAAAGGGTTTTGGTGGGTAATAGAGAAATTGAAAAGAAACAATCCAAACAGATAAAATATTCAGAAACTTTATTTTACTTGCCCATTTAATATGTGTTCGCGTAAATGCCAAAGGTGCAAAGAAAAGGCATGCTAAATTAGTTATTTATGTTATTGCATTTCTTAAATTTGACATATGTTCTAGGTGAGATCATGTATAAAATCTACCCCATTTTTGTTCGATAAAATAAAGTTTAAATCTCGAGGGATGAATTTGAAAGGGTTCTATTTGCTTCTTTCTACAAAAGCATTTAGAATCCTTTTGCATATAACCCTCAATCTGCAAGTGTGATTCTATATACTGTCTAGTACATATATGTTAATGAAAGCCAGAAAACATACCTGCTTTGGCCTCCTAACTCTGTCAAGGGAAAACCTCTTTTTTGCTCTCATTATCCACTAATTGATGTACTTAATAATTCTCTACACTAAAAACTGACTAGCACATGGATTTAATATAATTCTACCACACACTTATCACTATATTTGCTATAATAACTGGTCAGCAATTTCTTGATGTAATTGTAATTAGCCCATGTAAACTTCTCAAGGTTTTCATTCAAACCTTCGTACATGAAATAATTTGAATTTGGCGGTTTTTCATTGGCCACTTACAAGTAACCTCATTATTACTCTAGCATCAAAAGGAATCAGTTTAGCGTATGTAATATATTTTGTTATCTATTGGGCCAACAGCAATTTGGTAATCTATGTACCTATGAACCCACCAGCTATAATACTTTCAAACCATTTTTCAAACCACTTTCAAAAATCTAGTTACCGCATATCAATTGTCATGGGAACATCTTTGTGCTTATTTTACGCATTTTTAAAACCTTTTTTTGTTTGTTTTGTTTTTAAAATGTAAGACAAATCCAGACACGAAGCTGGAGTTGGTTGTATGCAAGTTAGGGTCAACACAAACTAGGGTAATAATGAAGCATCTATTATGCCAAAATGGACAGTAGTTTCTTTACAATGAGAATTTGCATTAAGTTCTAAAACTAAAAAACTGAAAACATACATACATAAAAATGTTATTGACTACATTTGATTTGTGAAGTCTTGAAATATTACAGACATGCCTAAATGAAACATGCTGAACTCCATGTGGTATATAGGTGGACATTGAACACTATGAATAAATTATCAAATAGTTTCCTGTATTGTACAGGAAACAGCGTGATATTAAATTTGAGTGACAGATCCCCCCTATCATGATCCAGTTCAGTTTGGTATTTTCAAATGCTTATATCATCCTTCACATACCTACTGCATTGCACATCATACCATCTTGAACATATACTAGAAACGGAAAAATGGTGTAAACTCAGTGTTTTTCACTATCAGATGTGTCCCTTTCTTATCACCTTATTGAATGGCGAGACTTCTTTGTTAATGTATCAAATCAGTTTGACTTTTAACAGACCTTAATACACAAATTTAGTTTCATTTTTCAAGTGGTATGTTTATTTCTCATGATCTTTTATTTTTCATTAATACTCAAGTTACATATGCATCGAGAATATTTTTGCTTGATTCTCATGATCTTTCATACTGTCAACATAAATAAGTAGAGAGTGTTAACAATTTGCAGATTATAAACTTTTGATGCTATAATGCCGACATGCTGTTTGCCTGCATTAATGTATTCAATGGTAGAAACAGTAAAGCTGTATCGTACGACTTGCTGTTACATGTACAACTAGTTAGATAGTCGACAGCATTATCACGCAGCCATGCAGTATATTTTCTAACTTTATGGCCTCTTTTCACATATACATTAAGTTTTTGTACAATGGATATATTTTTATAGAAATCAGGGCAACAAGGATACCTATATCAAATGCCATAAATTTCAAAGTTAACCATGCAGATACATATTTGTGGCTTTACCAATTTACCATCTGTTGTCCATATTAGAGTTTGTTACATGTAAGAATGAATTAGGGAGCAAGGAAAGTGGCAGATAGTAAGTATACATTATAAATAATCTAAAACCAAAATTTGTTTACTACTACAACCCTCTAGAACTGTTTCACTTAACTCATAATTAAAATCTCCATTTACATTGTAGTTGTGTTAATCATGACACATTGAAGGCATTGTATTATATAAGGGAAGTAAATATGTTATATGAGAATGACTGCTATGATAGAGTTGTTCCCCTTGTATGTATTCACTTCAAAATAGTTCAATGAACCTTGAATTGACATGTACTTCTTGTATATGACTACAATAGAGCTTATCACAAAATAGGTACTTAGGTGAATTAACTCTGCTTCACCAATATAATGTAGTTCTGCAGTGTTTAACAGCTAAACTAATAATATTGTTTTCAAGCTGCCCAACACTGTTTGATGCCAAAAATACATAAACTTGGTGCACTGTGAGATTAAGCTTGTTATCGCTCCATATTAGCTTTGAAATTCATTCCATAAAGTATTCCACTGAAAATATATTAATTTCGTGAAAAAAGAACATTTAGTTTATAGGCATGTGAAACTAGCGTACATGTCTTGTTTTGTGGAGTGATCTAGTTATAGCCATTCTTTGATTGTACACTACGAATACCGAGTCCATAATTCGCTTATTATCAAATTGTCCTGCTTTGCACCTCACTATTTCTTACTGGGAAATGTGTTGCCTTGCAGCTATTAGTTGAACAAATCCCGTGTAGAGACCAATATCCATACACAAATCAAATGCTTATATGTGTTTTGTGTTACATGTTTAATGCAAAGCACTTATACATGTAATAATATAATGCATTAAAACAACATTATTATTTATTTTGAACATTAATCTTAAATATGCAATTTTAAGCATTTTCAGTTAAATTTCCTTTTACCATAGCTTAAATATCTTATATACATGTTTTTATTGCATTTACTTTATAATGTTTCATCCGAATTTCAATGAATTATACTAAGCCCTTTCGACAAATTGTACAGTAAAAAATAATGATAAATGTATTTTATTTTTGACATTTTGTTCTCATCTACAACTGCATAATAAGTTAGCGTGCACACAAGCTTTAATCTCATTATGTATAATCTATTATTCATTGTAATGAGACTGTAATGCTTGGCATTTTTTAAATGTCATTTTTCTCTCAAGTAATTATATTTAAAAAAAAAGAAAAGAGTACAGCTGGATAAGATTTTCTGTCCAACATTTAAAATGTAGGAATGATTTATTAAATTGAGGCTTCTTTACATAAACTGCATAAAACAATGGCCTTTATATGATAATCTTAGTATGATTTAACATAGGAACAAGAAAACAAAGGATTAAGAGAAAGCATACATTTTATTTACAGGTAGGCAACAAAGCATTGAATACACTACACTTTATCCATAAACACTTGCTAAACCAGGAAAGCATAGTATCTTCTGTTCAAATTGTTTATAACAGCGAAAAACAAAAACAAAAACATTATCAAAATAGACAACAGTGGAAGAAATATTACATACCTCCCACGATAAATGTTCCAAAATAAAGCCATACATCTTTTTCAATGTTTAGGGATTAGCGAGCACATTATCTTGCGAAGGCATCAGTAGTTATCTCATATCTAACTAAGTATTGCATTGTTACCCCTCCCCCCTAATTTAACAGATAACCTTGCCCGAAATACAACAGGTGCAAAAGTCAATTGGGTTTATGTAAACAGAAGAAATGCAACTATTATATTCAATTTTTATAACAATCAGACATTTATATTTAGTAAGGATGTCTCTAATTATTGTCAAATGTTTACAACCTATCAAATAAAATAGCATGTAAACAAAACCTTTTTTAACTTCCCTAGACTAGGGCTTACTGGTAAGACTGTGCAAATACAGGGGTGCTATACTGATTATGTAACCAAGTTAAATATCTTGTAACAATACTCTGAACAATGAAAGGGGCGTTTTAGAAAGAAAAATACATAATTCTAGGGGTGAAAATGATATAATACTGTTTGAAAATGGCATTGTGCTGTATTCATATCAACTACAGAAATATAAAACCAATAAATTTCTTGGGTTTATGTCAACACTAAATTGGCCTAGTCATGGAAACAAAAAGTTACACAATCCAAATACAGAAGACACTGGAATACTTGTCCAAACAACAATAACATTCTCCCACTAAATTTGATTGATTTCATACATTACCATAGATAATCATTGTCTTCTTTCTCATGTATTTAAACATTTTAAGATATGTCTGAAAAGTAGGTATATACAACTCGAGTGAATTGAAATTCCCACTATTTTGTACTGATCTACATACTGTCAGCTGTCAAATTAAGTCTCTGTCACCATATACTAATTCATAATCAGTCAAGGTTAGGATACTCAGATAGACAAGGCCAGCATTACCAAGGCCATTATAAAGGTTCATTTATTGTTTCCTAGTGGGCAATAACTGTCAAGGTGGTCATCACCAATCTTACAACTTCTCTTTTTGCAGTGACATTAGGATGATGCAGACTCAGTCAGGATGATAAAGACTATAAACTGGACTTTTATAACAAAACAGTTCAGTTGTAAACATGGCAACACTTTTTAATTGATTATTCAGGCACCCATTTATGAGATTAAAACAAAAAGAAAAAGAAAAAAGAAAGCAAAACCAGAATTACCTTTAACGTTTACAAATCCACCATGTAAGTCACACTCTGGCTTTCATCAAGAAAACGTCAACAACTGTGGCATGACATACTTTACACTTAATGTTACTATGCCAACCAACTTAAAGATGGTATTCAAAACACTTAGATGTGGCATACAACAGTGACACAGAAGGTCATTTATCTTTTAACCAGAAACATGTGACATTTTCCATTATACTCTCTATGTAAGTACAGGAAGAACCGAACACAAGAATCCCCCTTGGTTAAACATTGAAGAGCCACAAGCCTATTGGAAGATGAGTTTCAATTTCAAAGTAGCTAAAACAAAATTGTCAACACAAACAACACAGAAAAATGACATCGTCTGTTGTTACAAGTCAACACAAATCAACATTATCAGTATATACATCAACAAAATTTGTATATTTTTTGTGTCTAGTCAAAAGTGTGTTACATGCTCCAAGGCATAAATCAATTTGTTTGAAATAGGTCCATCTCGCCTTCATCATTAAAATGTGGCTGACATTAAATTGTACAATCAGCTTAAATGTACAATGAAAAGTACTTGTCAACATGAAAAGAGTTCAAGTATGTGAGTCAGCCAGGGAATATATCAATTAGAGGAAGTTTGAATAAGCATACATCTAATAGAAACCCTAGAATGATATACACGATTCAGCATTATCAATGAAATGTTACTCAGTTCTCTTGCAGTATTAAGCTTGATATTGAGATAATTGAATACACATGTATATCAATAACTAGTTGTTCTATTTCATTTCATACTTTATATTTAATTATTTCAATTATTGTTTATCAAATTACACTTAAACTGCCGTAGTTGGAACCAAACTGTCCATGAGGGTTAGAGTCTCCCGCTTAAGGTTATAACATGAGTGTGATGGGATTTAAGAGGTTCAAACTTAAACCTTTAAGACAATATATGGCACTTGGTTCTGGTAATATCTTTAACCCACAAGGTTTATCCCACTATTGCGGAAGATAAATTGATGCTCCTTTGGATATTGAATGCACCTCCTTTAAACCACCTATAGCAACCTGAGCCTTTTAGAGTCATGATGACTGCCAATACAAATGCACACTCATATGTAAAGTATGGTTATTTATTACTGAGCCATCCCTCTGACAGTCTTCAAGGTGATTTGTACAATTTAGTGACCAAACAGTGACCAATACCTCACAGCTGACCCTTGCAGTTGACCCTTACATCTGGACCATAATCTAGACCTTATATCAGTAGGACCACCAAACAAGGAGACAGCCCCTATACTGCTAACTGCCTCAATCCACAGTTTAATAGTCTAATCTCTCAATATCAAAACATTTAACCAAAATTATTATACCAAAAACGTCCCATATAGCCTTCAGCCAACAGCATTTACCAAACGCCTAACAATAAAAATGTGATTGCTGGAAGTACCATGTAACCCCTATACACAAACAATACACATACACTACTTTAGCTCTGGTATAGTTCACTGTACATTAGCATCCCAGGGTGAACTGTTTAAGTATGTGTGAAAATTAGCATTCTAACCACTGTCTCCGAAATAACCAGTTTCAACGTTTGACCTTGCTAAAATGGATAAAAGTCATCCCATTCAACTGATATTAACTCCTGATAATTCCCATAATCTAGTTCTATACAATCTCAATCTACATGTTTAGCACTTGTTCATGCCTACTCAATTTATTCACACATAAAACTATGGTCGATTAAACTGTAACTTATCATTGTCATAGCTGTTACTAATATTAAACTACCTTGATAAAAAAAATATCTAGTCAACCGTAAAATAAAATGTAGGATGCTGATAACAATAGTGAGCAGTTTTTTTTCATCATCAGTGACAATTCATGAAAAGAATGTCATGCTATGATGTGTAAGAATCGTATAAGTGTATGTTCAAATGTCAGACAAAAAATATGTTTTTCTTCCTTTAGCTTTTCTCATGGCATAAAACTTGTCCATGTCATAGATTATCATCAAATCTAAGCAGAAACCCATAATAAGAAAATCAAACCATGCTACAAAACCATCTAAGCTATAATAGAAAAAGAATGGTGAAAGTTTTTCTTCTGGCCAGCCATAAACTGTTGCCATGTTATGCCAAGAGACATTTGAACAATACAATAATTCTAGGTACTTACAGGCAGATGCAGCAGATCTTCCAAGGACTGTTCCGAGCTGCCTCGTCGAAGATTTAAAAACTCCGCAAAAGATTCATCTGTCTCATGCTTCTCTTGTAAAGTCCTGAAATAACGAGAACCACATAAAGTCCAATGTACAATAGCATGTCACAGAAAATATCCATGCAATCATTCACAGTCCTTCCCGTAGTTTGGTATCAGTGTTCACTTATCAATGTAGTGACCTGCTGTCAAAGATGTTTAAATATAATCATGTATCATGCCATTCAAACATAGCCCACCACCCTTGCATATCTTCTTTCACTGGTCTTTAAAGGAATCAGTCCACTGTCAAACATTCAACACCACTTATTAAATTCCCACATGTTTTTTCTCTCAAAAAAGCACCTTTAAGACTGATGATCTCATTCTCCTTTCACTTTGTATTCAACACAAAGCCACTGTCTAGAATCGTAAATCTAAATCCATTCTAAGTAACTAAGTATTCTAACTTTGAAATTATGTCGACAACTACACACCTTTATTTACCAAAAATAGCAGAATTTCATAGCTAGCTAATCGTTAACTTCATATTCAATGTTTTGATATCATCACAAAATTAGTCATTAGTACTTATTTGCATATTCACGGTTTTGTTGATGTGACATTAGTAGTTTATCATTCAATAAATCTGACGTTTGATGAAAACTGACACGACTTAATTGTCAAAAAAAGTCTTTGCCAGGTATTATTTACAATACCTGAATGGTTTTATAGGAAGCTTTTTTACGTTAACGTGTGTCAATCATTATGTAGTCTACTGTTGATTTTTTGGACATTAATAAGTGAAATACTATTTTGACTAGTGATTTTATTGGTATAGATTTAGATTTCTAAAACGCTGTTTGCATACATGTATATAATCTGACATGAACAACTGTACCAATAATAATGATTGCTGACAAATAAAGTGAAAACTCTAATTGATTACGCAACAAATAAATCTCAAATATATTTCCATTTAATGCCATCACTGGTGGTCCAAGTTTGTCAGTCTTGCATTGTATCATAAATGCTGTACCTTATGTCAGTACCAGTAATATAACATTAGCAAACTGACAGTGACATATTATGGAAATCAGCCTTGGAAAATTGTATTTGAAATGAATTAAATTGACAATGGATGAAAGTATTTCAACAGATAGACTAAAATGTAGGACAGGGCTGTGATTCATTATGACATTTTATGTTGTTTAAGACAGTCGGGATAAGTTTGTTGCAGCACGACTGGCATGTCAGTGACTCGAATACTTGTAAATTGACAAAAAATCCAAAACAATTGTGCGTGGGGTAAAAACAAACAATTTACTGCTTTCCTGAATGAAATGATTCATCAGCTAAGAGTAAATATTCCTGGGGGGAAAGCAAAAGGATTCTAAAGGATATTGAATAAAATACCAGATAGAACCCTTTTGCATTTATCCATTGAAATGCATGATGGTTTTTTGGACAAATAGTATTGACTTTTAAAGATGACAGTTAATGTGAAAAAGATGACTTCTATTTCAGTTTTTCATCATGTAAACATAAGGTAGTTGCCACAAACAATATACTTTATGATTTCCTGTTTCTCAACTTCATGCTGTCTATCTAATTGTTTTGTATGTATATTTTTTTTATTCATAACAAAACATTCTTAAATGAAATACATAGACATTTGAATCATTGAAATGTTGTTTAAGTTTGTAATGTTTAGAGTGTGCACATTTTCCTGAAACTGACTGAGTATGCCTTTTTTATTTGCGAGTTATGGATTGACCAAGTATCATTGGCAACAGAGGTTATGGGTTCGGCTGATTCCTTCCCACAGGCAGTGTCACATACTCAAATACACTTTTATTTTGTAGAGAGGAAAATCAACAGAGCAATACCAAAGTCTGAAGTCTATTGTTGTCCTTAGTAACAGACAATAGCACCATTAGCAGTTTACCATTTAGATTACAGATACCATGGTCTCCTATGCTCTCCAGTTATTTTGGTTTAGCTTTTACGCCACATTTTTGTTTTGTTTCTCAAGATGAATAAACTGTCAAATATTCAGCTAGATTAGAAAAGGCCAGACAAGAACTAACATCACATGAATAATAAAGAACCAATCTACACTTAAACAAATTTCTAATTGGCCAACTAGTTTTTGTTATATTTAAGGAAAAGTATTCGGAGAAAAATACAAGTAACTAAATACAAGTTTAATACAATTGATTCCTAACATATAAAACAAAATTTCCTTGAAGTTTGATCACTGGAACAAATTTAAATTAAAGGGTTAACATGGACACCTTTCAAACAAAAGCTGCAAAATCAAATCACGTCGTTACATTGTACATCCATCTGGTGTCGCGTCTACAGCAAGGTACCATGAACTCTTTGATAAAATGTGTCTATGAATTTACTGTTTGTGAATGGGCGCAGACATCTGATAAATAACACACATGAGCTCTCTGAGATTTAGTTGCAGGGGCTGTGCACGAGCCTTGTGTTTCAATAGATCCAACACGTGGTCGATAGGATTTAAATCCAGAATTTGTGCAGGCCATCTGAGTTTTTGCACGTTGTTTGCTACAAACATTACTAGTGTGCTTTTAGCCCTGTGACATGATGCGTAATCCTGTGCTAACATCATACCGAGGCTGGCATGGATATGAAGAAAAAGAACCAACCGAATTTTCGTGTGAATGAAAATGCTTGAGCGCGTTCTGTTATGCTTATTTTCGCCATATTTAATGTTTTTCATAATAGACAATCAATCAGGAATACATTCCTACCAAATTCGACAAATACATAACCTATTTTCACACCTTAGACC
>ENA-OREC01001359-OREC01001359.1-marine-metagenome-genome-assembly--contig:-NODE-1359-length-12248-cov-13.150111_pt1 | contig 12248 bp, 4 predicted proteins | sample MGYA00248626_ERZ508543 | MGnify/ENA primary metagenome ERZ508543 (study PRJEB26211, sample SAMN05518279) | marine metagenome | isolation source: Puget Sound, Washington, USA | host: Bankia setacea... | reverse complement strand
CTCATCAACTTTGATAAAATGGGCTAATACAACCTAAACAGCTCATCAACTTTGATCAAATGGGCTAATACAACCTACACAGCTCATCAACTTTGATCAAATGGGCTAATACAACTTAAACAGCTCATCAACTGTGATAAAATGGACCAATACAACCTAAACTAAAAGAAAACAAGACAGCCATGAAGGCCCTGCACCGCTCACCTGAGACAACTGAATAAAATGTTAATGCATATGATGGTCAATTATAAATGTTGCCATATCAGTATTGGCTTTGTAAAACAATGTCCCTCAAACGTACTGTCCTTGTCCTGGTATTGTCTTCATTTATTAAAAACAGCGTTTACAAGTATTTGTCTAAAATAAATAAGCTTGAAATGTCTCTAGATCAATCAGTCAAAACTGTTCCCAAGGGGTGAAAGTGAAGGTGAAATATTGAATAAATAATCAGATTAATTTCCCATTCATCTTTCTGTTTGCTACTTACATGTAGTTTCTGACAGAATCAGCGAAGATGACCACACATCTCTGTCCTTCTTTGAAACCAAAGTCTTTCATTGCCTGTATAGCACAGTACATAGTAGCCCCACTGCTTCCACCTGGTATTCAAACATAATATAATGATAAGCTACAATTTTCTATTTTAATCCTTTTAGAATTTCATTGGTACTTTTCTGCCAGTGTAAGTTATAAATACTATTATTACAATGTATCAAAGTTTCTTCCAGTAATATAAAGTATAAGATATTATGTTGTGTTTTTTAAGGAGAAAATTACAATTGCTTATGATTTTGAGTTAAAATACCACAGTCATTAGCTTACAAAGGACCCAACATTATTGCTTTTAAACCTAATATAGAATAAGAAGGCTCTTAGCATAAGGTTGACTATTGTCTGGTTTAAACTTTATCTTGAGAGAAATTATAGCTTTATAAATTCTTCAGTTTGCTCAATACCCTGACACCTACCACAAAGCAAGCCTTCCTCCCTGATAAGTCTTCTGGACATCTGCAGAGATGGTCTGTCCAATGACTTGTACCATTTATGCACATACTGAAAAGTCAAAGTGAAAAGTCAAAGTGAAAAGTCAAAGTGCAACACATTTGGTAAGGTTGATTTAAAGAAGAGTAAAAGTTTCATTTCAAAGTAAGATATATATATATATATAGAAGTTATAACCACAACTTTTAGTTTGTTTCAAGATTAGAATCATTATCTCTTAATACAAGCTACTCACGAAAATCTGAGAATACTTTAAAGGAAACATTATTACGCATTGAGGTTAAAGTCTTTGATATGATGGTTAATTTGCTTATGAAGTTAAATGGATAGTTAGGTGATTGTAAAATCTGTTTTTGGAACCAACCAGTTTTAAGCCATGAGGGTAAAGTCTCTTTCTTAAGGAAACAACCAAAGCCTTTGCATGGTTCATACTCACTACTGACCAATTACAAGTGAGACACACTACCCACTGCACCATTAAGTCACTCTCATAGAAAGAGAGAGTGAATAAAAGTTACACTAGTTTGCTTACTTTCTTGTCAAGCACCGTTGGATCAAAGTCGTAGCCAGTACCTTCCACCTCATACCCTGATACATCAGTAACATTCAAGTCTTGGGGTTCAGCAAGGATGGAACCAAAGGGATCTACACCTATTATCTGTAGAATTAAAGAGTTTGGCCTTTAGCATGAACAAGAGAACTTTTAAAAACTGACTTTATTTAACAAAGGTTGGAGTCAACAAAAAAGGCTAACAATGCCTGGACAAGAGAACCAGACCAAATACAAAACAATTTAAACTTCTTGTATTTGTCTATTGATAAATATTAATTTTATTTAGATTTTGGTATGTGTAACATACTAAGAGACATGGCATCTAAGTATTAAAACCTATACAAAGTGCGTTCTTTGGCTGGAGTAGATATATATTGTTAATACAGGGATCTTTATGAACCAGTATATTGGTGGTGGGAAGCATCAACAGTCCCAGTCTACTTTATGTTATATTGAATTGATGAACTTTGATGTAACTAACCTCATGTTTGATAATCAGTTTGTACAGTCTATTAAATGTACCATGCAATAGCAATATTGTGTGTGACAGTAGTTTTTCAGAGCAAACAAGAAGAAGAATTTTTCATGGTCCAGCTGAACCCTGGATTCAAATTTAAGAAATAATAGATACATGTACTATACAATACACAAATGCTCACAGCTAAATGCACCAATTTAAATGTCCACAAAAATGCATTCCTTAGCAAAACTATTAAATATGTCATGCATAGGAAAATAAATTATCCAACAGTTGTTAAATGCATAAACATATAATTTACACAAAAGTCCCACTTTAATCAACTTATATTACCTCAAACAGTTAATATATTGTATATAGTATGAATACATGGTGTTACCTTACAGTTTGGACATCTCTCATGGAACTTCCTGGCTATACCTGTCATAGTACCACCTGTACCAGCTCCAAGCACCACCATGTCTACCTTGTCTATAAATACAGAGTTTAGTAAAGTCAGCTTCCTTTAACAAAACTCTCCACAGGACCAACAAAAAGTACAGTAAAACCTCAAAAACACGAAAAACAACCAAGACATTAAATGTGTTTGAAATAATCAAGTGTTCTAATTTACCGGAGTCAATACCAATACCAAAAATAAATAGATCAAAACACATGTAAGTTAGGGGAGGCAACTTGTTGATAGCTAGTTGAGGTTGTTGATTTTTCTGCAAATATATACATGTAATTTATCTGACAAAGCAATTATCGGTGCTGACGTAAACAGTATGACTAATTATTCAGAAACCTGTTTTAGAATCAAATAAAGCACTTCTATAAAACACTAGAATGACAGCAGCACCTTCGAACGATATGTTTGTATATCTACTAAGCTGGTTTGCAATTTAATTTTGCAAAGTAAAACTATGCAGATTGGGTAGTTATGTACATACCTCCACATGCTCGTAAGATCTCCTCAGCTGTGCCATCATAGTGAGCCAATGGGTTACTAGCATTCCTGTACTGATCGAGGATATGCGCATTGGGAATTTCCTCCATCAAGCGTTTTGCGACACTGATGTGAGATTCGGGAGCATCAAATGCTGCACTAGTGGGGGTACGTACAATCTCTGCACCTAGGGCTCTCAACACATCAACCTTACAAATAAAACCAGAACATTTAATAACTTGGTTTCTGACATCAGAATAAGCTTTGTCTAAAGCAAGAGTTTTTCAATCCTAAGTAATAATGTCAATCAAGATAGCAACAAACTTCTCAACATTGATTGTACAATTAATGTGTTAAATTTGGTACATACAACAGTGTTTAATCAAAATATAAGTAAGATAGAACCCACCTTTTCCATGCTCATCTTCTCTGGCATTACTATAATACATCGGTAACCTTTCACCACAGCTGTAAGGGCCATTCCAATACCTGAAAGTACAATAATTAAGCATTCTATAAACAATGTAATTGTCTGTAGGATGCTGAGAAAATGTATCTGTAAAATGAATGTATTAGGCTAAAAAATCATAAACTACGTTCCAATTTATTAAGTGGACAATGCTTGATTGACATTGGGCCGATTGTTAAAGTTTTGTTAAAGTGAACAACGTGATTAACGAGATCGTTGTTAACTTTAAAAGTTAGATTAGGTTAAAACGTTATGTTCTCATATAACTAAATAAAACAAGAACAACTAAAACTGAAACAGTTGTCTCAAATACAGCAGATCACAACTGGATCGATTTAATAAACTTACAGAGCAGTACAGATTTGAAAGTTAACAACTATGACGTAAACAGCGTTCTCAACTTTAACAATGTTCTGAACAATCTGCCTAATTTCTTTTTCGTAAATAGGTTATTATTACTCAGAAATAATTGTATTTGTCCGATGATCGGTATAATCCATTAGGGAGTAAATTACATATTAGCCGAAAACTGTTCATCAGACAGAATTAGTGGCCAATTAATTGGTACTGGGTGCCCTTCGATATGTTCAGGTTTCGCGCTCGAATCCTACACAGGGTTTGCGATATTTATTAAAACACAAATTGAACTGATGATAGTGCATGATTTAATATTATATAAAAAAAAGAATAGCATTTACACATAATGCACTGACGTTACGTTTAGCATGTGGAACTAATGTGTCATAATATTGTGTCAGAGTGGTCTCGCTGCGCTACCGCTCGCTATGGTAGCTATGGGACCCACGGGACGAATCAGAGAAACATAGACATGGGCAGCCGAAACGTGACCCCAGTAGATAGAGCACACACAGAAGAGACAGGATATATCGCGTTTTTGGCCCGCACTTGCTTGGTGATCAGTCCAGCCTTTTTTTCATGCTCTAGCTGTCGATTGGCTGCACAGAGCCCGTCTTGTGTGCCACCAAAACCAAAAGCGGAAAGTGTGTGTGGTTGGCGTGGGTTCGAGCCTTCTGGCGGTGTTTCGTCGATAGCGGGCGAACCAGACGTTGTGGCTGGACATACAAAGTATCAGCAGGTAGGTCTTGGCTAGAAGCATCGTATAAGTTAGATACGCTACCAGTTTTGCAGCCTTTTTTCCGATGATATCAATTGTGTGTCATATAAAAATATTCTTAGATGCTAAACTGCATTAAAAACAAATATATGTAACTCGTATTTTGACAACCTTTCCCTTACCTGTATTGCCGGAAGTTGGTTCAATGAGCACATCTCCAGGTTTCAGTATGCCGGCTCTCTCTGCATCCTCCACCATACGCAGTCCAATACGATCCTTTACACTTCCCCCTGCATTGAAAAACTCGCACTTTGCCACTGCAAAAAGGAATGAACATTTCAATTTCAACGAATTGTATGGTTATTATATAAATTAAAGAAAACAAATGTCTGGGTAATAATCATACCAGGGTATCAAAAAGTGGCACAACGTTTACTTGTCTTGCTCATACAATGTATTAGGGACTAGAGCATGATATCAGTATGTAAATTGTAAAACAAACATGGCTATTAATCCTCATAGCATCTTCAGCTCTAACTTTGTCAGGATGATAGGAAAAGCGCATTTCTTGTGCCCTGGTCGGTTAAAGAAAATTAAGATTTTTAGAGTTTAATGTACAGTGAAAGTTGCTATAAAGACCATCCTCAGAACCAACTTAAAGTGGTCTTAATATCAAGTTAGTTTTCATAGCGCCAGACGTAATTACATTAAAATGAGCTGCAAGGTGGTCTTAATAGTGGACCTGTTTTTCTGCCTTGTTGGCTTTACAGCGTAATGTTTATTTAATTAGAATGAACTTTTTTATTAACATTGTGAATGACCCAAATCACTTTTGTTAAATGTTAAAGGTCAAGATTTTTTTTTAATGGACTATCGAAACATCAAACTACGCACAGATCATATTTAAACACAACTTGCAATTGAAGATCTTAAATCAAGAAACAAAAAATTCTGATAAACCTTGACTAGAATACAATGTAACAATACATATTAAAATATACAAGTATTATAATTTTATATACCTAAGTTACATTTTAAATTCTGACCACTTAGTTAATACCTTGTTATGTTGTAATACAAGTAAACATTGGCCGTCAAAGTATTCAAACAAAATTAACTTAAATTCTTCTCTTTAAAGTTTTAAATTCATATTTCAAAATGTGATAATTCTTTGGAAAACCACCTTTATATAGCTAGATCAGTACAACGTGATGTTTACTTTGAATAGTGAATAATTCCTTGAAATTTGAAGTTCATTTATCAGTCATTCTTATCAGTACATAAACGTAGAAGGTTTTTGTATCAAAGTTTAGTAAAATGACTGTAACCACCAGCAAGAGGATTAAGCAATGATATGTTGACTGTCAACTGAACTCCTGATACCATTATCACATTATTGACCAAATTGTTATGTAACAAATTATCAATTAGTATCTTGATCAATAACATAAAAATCACTGCGTAATAGCAGTTGAAAAACTTATTATTAATTCTGCACTAGAAACAACCAGTACTAGACTGTATGCCATATCTTTTGGGTTAAAGATACATATCACATGGGGCTCTGAATCATAAAATGTCAGACTTAATGCAACCGTTGTCCTTTTCCAATTCACCACCTTGTAACAACAAGCTTAGTAAGAAATGTCCAAACATACAAGATAATGATGTTACCGTTATCACTAGTTTCTACTAGTTATCATTTTTGTACTGGTTAAGAGACATTAACTATGACCGAATTTTAACTAGTTTTGTGAAGGTTGTTGACCCAGCTTTAAACTATTCACCGATTCATTCATAGCACCAATAGAATGTGTCAACCATCATCAACCAGTGTACATATGTCACATTGTGATGTTATCTCACATAGACAGTCAATGTGAAAATCTTGCCATTTAAACTTAGCTGCGTCTCAAAATAGTTGAATTTATAGAAAATCATACAAAGTCTATTATACATACATATGGACAATGTAAAGTACCAAGTCTATTATACATACATATGGACAATGTAAAGAATCAATGTTTACTTAAATAGAGAATAACAGTAGTGAAGCTGGTTATAATTCAGAATTGATTACTTATATTGTGTTGTTTAACGTTTTAAAGACAGATTATGTATATTATCTTGTAGATGCTCAGGTTTGGGGTGACTCTTTCTAACATTTTGGTAGTAATTATTCACACAAAACAAGTTTGAATTCATTCATGTGGGCTCTTATCAACTTGTAAATACATTATTACTGTCTATTAAATTGCCAATTACTCTCACACAACATTAAACAAGTTGAACACACGCATGTATTAACTTAAATATGACACAAAATTAAATATGCATGGTTTGATTTAAAAAAAGAAGAGAAAAAGTTATACCCTCAGGTTACTTTGGAGCTTTGTTTATATATTATAAGTTAGCCAGACACAGTGCTGTGTTATACTACTTCTATTGTCTTCTCATTTCCATAATTTACAGTGTTGTTCATTTCTTTTTGATAAACAACTTAACCAAACATCTATATTAATAACTGACTTTATTTATACAATTAAAAGAAAGTATATGCATTGTACATCCCTTTGATATTAATTCCTTTCAACCTATATAAACGGGATACTTCTTTGGACATTGAGCTGCATTTTATGTATTATTTTTTTCATACAAATGCTTCATCTATTTATATAAATACACAATACACCTTCCTGAAAGAGGACTCAAATATCGCTGAATCATGCACAAGTACCAAGATTACAGTTTAGTCATGCTTCAGTATTGTTTCATTTCTTAAATCTATCTATTTTTGTTGCAGATTATAAAATTCAAACTTATATTTATTTTACCTGGGTAATTATAGTATACTACACATTAACTGGGTTTAATATATAAATAATACAATATAATTTGTAATTATAATACTGTTGCATTCAGAGAGCAATGATTTCCATATCAGAATTTAAGTTAATTTGTTCATTTATTTTTAACCTGCATGCATTTAACATTTGAAAAAAATGGTTCTTCCATAATTATGTAGTTGTTTAAAGGAATCTTCATTAGATTATTAATGCAGCATTGAAAACAGGATAAATTATTTCTGACATTAGGTTGTGTAATTGTAGTATATGCCCAAAGAGTAATGAGTAGCTTAGAAAACAGCTATATCAACTGGCAGCCAGAGAATGGCAATAAGTAAAATTAAATGTACATTGACACTATAGCTTGCAAAAAGCATGACAGTAAATGAATGAATGGGGACTTGATGGGGGGGGGGGCCACACCAAGCAAGAAGAAGACAAGAAGAAGATTTCGAATAATTGCATAACTTTACATTTTGTTTACGTGCTTTAAGAAAACAGTTTCTGTCCATATGAGATGTTTTCATTATAACTTCTCTTTAATTGAATACTTGTTAAGGTAATTTTGTTGATTGCGGACTGAAATGGGGACATTAATCGCAGGAGTGACCTTGAACTATGCAATCATATAAGTAGCTGTATATTGTTAGATTACTAATTGGAATTAAATTAAGGACACTCTCATCGACAACACACGCTGATTGAAATGTGCAATGTAATGGTGAAATCTGACACATACAATCGTATAAACACCAAATAGGGAATGTAAAAATAATATGATATCTTAGTTATTGTGCTCTATTTGTGCTTAGTCATACATGTACGACCGAGCAAGAAATAGGAATATTATATCATCAGATGATCATTAAATTATGCTAGGACACCTGATTTAAAATAAATGTTAATCAAATTACCAAAGTGGCGTAACATGGAACACAGTCATATTTACAATGAATGGTTATCGGCTTCCTGCAATGTCTCAGGTAGCCAATGTGACTTTCATTATTTCAGATTGTGTAGAATGCTGGTGATAATTGTCACTTTACTTATCATCAAGTAAACAGGACCTTCACAAATGCTTAATATGTCATTTCCAATCAAGCCAAAATATAAGGTGATAGTTGGACCATGGTTTGTAAACTTTGAGTATGTTTTATTTATTAAGTGAAATTTTGTTCCTCAGTTAAGTTAAAAATACGTAAATTCAGCACGTAAAACTCATGATCACTATGAGTTACCTTATGTATTATAAAGGGTTTAAAATTCAGAAATTGGTTAAAAACACTATATATCTACATATATACATGTGATATAACTAGAGTTTAATTTAGTATCAAAAATGGAACAAATATTTTTAACCTGTTTGAGATTTACACACATTCTGTGCTCACATACTGTATCAAACTGATTTAGAATGCACTCTAACATACAGTTCACTATTTTACCATGTGCTTAATGCATGAAAACAAGCATGTTAAGAAAGTTACACGGTACAGTGAGTTTGAAGTTCTTATGTTTAAATAGTCCAATAGTCAAATCTCAATACTATGGAAACTCATTAGTAAATTTATACCAGTGAACATACCGGTAATATAAAACATCTACAGGAATATAGTAACATTTATGCTGTATGTTTATTTCCTATAAGTATAAGGTTGCAGTTAAATTTCTGTAAACTCATCAGCTGATGTTCTATCTGTAAACCTTGACCTACTTCTTATAAGGTCAATGTCATAGATTTGGGTCGCCTTGCTATATATGGCTGTTACATCTAGAGTTTTCACTCATGATCACATTGATTAAAATAGTTGTATGTTCCTTCAACAATAAGATAGGGTAATACATGCAAAAGAACAACACATATAAAACCTAGTACATTGTATACAGACCAACTTATAATTCAATAAATTCTACAAATATAAGTTTTGTTGCAGTAAAAGAAAGTTCAGTTATTACTCACAAGATTTATATTTTAAATGCTATTTGTGAGATTATTGACTTCATGAACTCATGAAATTAGCAAATAATTATCAACAACAAAGACTGACAAACAACAATGTGCAAATTAAAAATCTAATGAATCACTAATTAGGTACCAGTTTTGCAAAATTTATAAGATGAAAACATTCTCCAATTTACGTTTAGTACATGTTATAATTTTGGCCCTCCTTTTTGCTAACTAATGTATGTACTTACAAACTTCACATTTTAGTCCCTCTGCACCTGGAATTCTGTTTAATCGCACTAATGGTGTGTTTCCAATGTTGTCTAATACTGTGTTCATAATATCAGGTTTGGGTTTGCTGAAATGAAAGTGCAATAAAAACCTACAGCAGATGTTTTGCAAAAGGTGTTTACCATGTACATTCTACTTACTTATTCTTGATAAAAACTTACAATAAAAATAAATAGTGACAGTTTCATTTCAATTAATACATGTACAACCAATAAATACATGTGTTGTTACCATACTTATAATGGTGGTGTTGTTGTCAGTAGTTTTAATGATGGTGGTGATCGATGATGATAATAATCATGTTTCTGCTGGTTAAAATGATGACATTGGTGATGATAGAGGTGGTGCTTGCGGTGTTGGTGGTGATGACAATCAAAACAACGTTGACCAAAAGAAAACAAGAAAGTTTCAGCTCTACATATATATCGAACATTTTCCCCTAATATTGATGTTTGAGAGTGGATGTATAGCTGTAATTATAATGTTATAGCAAAACATTAGTCTGAAAGGCAATAAAGTTAATGATGCAAAAAGTGTTATCACAAAATACACCGGTATATATCTGAATGAATATACATGAATATTTTTTTCATTATTATTAAGTACACCATAAAGCTTCAAGTCTGTCTTAAAAGATAACAATGGGATTCTATTCAGACATGATTTTTTCTATTCAACTTACGGGCCAATATGTGGATGTGGAGATTCTTTCAATGATTTGGCTTCATGATATGTACATCTGCTTGGTTTGTCCGGCCTCTCCCACTTTCTGAATGGACTATCTCTAGATCCATTCTCCAAGATATGTGATTCCGACATTGTTCACAATTTCTGAAATATTAATTCAGTAATTAAGTATAAGAACTGCAACGTAGTGATCAAACAATATATTATATATCACATGGTATGATAACGAATAGATTAAATATATTAAGCTCTGCTATTAACAGCCATGCCAGAATAACACACCCTGCTAAAAACAAAGGTTTAAAATGGTCATTTATAAATCTTCGATAGCCATAGTTCAACTGCCTCCTTGAAAGCCTAGTGGTAGAGTGCTGGCTTCGAGTGCGGGAGGTCCCGGGTTCAATCCCCAGTCAAGGACAGCGTCATACCAAAGACGTTATAAAAAAGGTACCAGTAGTTCCCTTGTTTGGCACTCGACATTAAAAAAAGGGAAATACTGGCTCTTTCTTAAGAATTAAGATGGGATAAAAAGTAATGTATAAGATCTGGTATGAGAATCCTTCGAAGTCGGTCATTGGCCTTTGTGGCGGGGATGAAAAAACGAATTATCACCCAGAACCAACAAAAGTTGAACGCTAAACATAACAACACAAAAAGTGAATATCTTAAAAATGGTTAAAGTGCTGCATTCAAAATTTCAGAATTACTTTTTTTTAAATTTGTAGAACCGAAATTTATTGATGACAACCATAATTTCAATAGTTGGCGTTTGAATATTTTTTTCATTGAGGTGGACTTATATATTGAAAATCAGTGAGTCTAGCACAAATATTGACATATGTTATTTGGAAATACAAGAATTTTCAAGAAACAACATTCTCACAAACTGGTAAGTTTGATTGTAAAACTTAAAAAGACAATCGTAAATGCCTATTCTACGTTATATATTAAGTAAAACAAGCACGTAACGTCACCCTGTGAATCAGTGTTCTTCAAAAACTGACGCGTATATATTCAATGAAGGAAAATCACGCACAGTTGCATCACGAAGCCACGCGTTAAAAGCACTTACCCGCCGCTTGACAACAATACCTACCGATTGAATTCAAAGCCGCGCAGATTAATTGATCCAAAAATCAGTTGAACAACACTTTTCGAAGCTTATTTAATTAAATATTCACTCAAATCTGAAGTAATTGTAGTCACAACTTGCACGTTCGGTTGATAAACATACGTATGACCGCACCTCCACGCTCTGGTATTCTGATTGGTTAAAATTCGAGCAACGGCTATCGTAATGACCTTCGGAAATTTCCGACCAAAGAGCCGAGAACATTGGATGGTTTCCGTTTGAAATGTAAATAAAAACCGAAACGAGAACCATCGTGAGAAGGTCGTTGCGGAGTGAAAGGGAGGTAATATATGTATATGTTTCATTGTAATTTTGAGGAGTTACCTCGCCGGGTTGTCATTATTTGTTAAACGGTTCATTAAAACACGGTCCGTGATTAAAAACACAACAAAAAAGAAGGTCATATAACTACACGCATTTAGCAAAAAGGCATTATTGATACGGTTGTAATGCATAGAACACTAATGAACTGTAGTAAAAAAAAGTCATTTTAGTACATGTGCGTGGAACCAAAGTTGATCTTGGTATGTACTCGGTTAGCTCAGAGTTAAATAGTTTACTGCACCAAAACGAAAATGTTTATAATACAAATTGCTAACACCATGTTGAATCAATGTAACTCACTGAATAGGACACATAACAAAGACAATAATACGCCTGCGTTTTAACATATTTTATTGCAGAATATCAGCACATGTGTATAAACAAACAAGAGTATTTTTTTTAGCATTCGACTTTTGTCTGTTTTGTGTGGTCATTCGTTTTTTTGTTCATCCCCGCCACAACGGCCAATGACCTCCGACTTCGAAGGATTTTCTATCCCAGATTTTATCCATTACATT